>Ga0180432_10001638_pt1 | contig 34989 bp, 31 predicted proteins | sample SS_ome_10_FD_132414 | JGI IMG/M metagenome (GOLD analysis project Ga0180432, IMG submission 132414) | Hypersaline lake sediment archaeal communities from the Salton Sea, California, USA - SS_1_MS_2 metaG | ecosystem: Environmental > Aquatic > Non-marine Saline and Alkaline > Hypersaline >... | reverse complement strand
CGGCCACCTCATCCTCGAAGGGTCCGGCGCCTTAAAACATAATACCGACTTCACCTGGACCGCGTGGATCAAGACGGCCGACAAGGGCACGGTCCTCGCCTACACCAACGACGGCGGCAAAATCCCCAACGCCGCAAAATGCCTCTTCGTTCACGGCGACGGACGCCTCGGCTTTGAAGTCTGCGGCGTGGGTAACCTCACTTCGAAACAGTCGGTCAACGACGACCAGTGGCACCACGTCGCCGTCGCTGCGAAGTTCAATACGGCCGGCGACAACGACACGGTCAGGCTCTACATCGACGGCAAACGCGACGCCGTGAGAAGCAATTGGAACGTCAACAAGCACGGCGAAGGCAACTTCGTCATGAAGGTCGGCTTCTGCAACGACAACTTCGGCGAAAGGTCGTTCAACGGCCTGATCGACGGCGTGACCGTCTGGAACCGGGCGTTGACTTTCGACGAAATCGCCGATGCCGGGAACCCCCAATACCGCATATTCAAGGGGCTGGGGAAAACCGGAAAACTCGCGGTGCTCGACAAGGAATCCACCTCCAAAAGCCATGTTCTCGGCACGCTTGCCTTGCCGGAGGGTGCGGCGGTCGACGTGCAATTGCTCGGTGGCCGGAACGCCGTCCGGGGGGCGCGATACTTCGCGATAAAAAAGGCTGAAAACAAGAACCTCTGGGGGATTGATCTCGTCGCAGAAAGCCGGACGGGCCAGCCCACCACGGAGGCGCCGATTGCTCAAGTTGCGATTCTGGAAGAGAAACTCTACTTCCGCTGGGCGCAAGGCCTTACACCCCAACGGGCGAATCCCCTCCTCAATTGCGGGTTGAATATCACCGTCGACGAGCAAAGCTGCTTCTTGCCGTTGGGACAGCCGGAGATCGTCAATCCGGTAGAGGTGAACTTGGATACCGGGGTACGCGCGACCGTGCTGCCCGGTGATCGCCTGCCCGAACGGGAGTCGTTGCGGGTGCAAGTGGTCGAGCCGGAAGGCGGCTTCCCCGAGCCCAAATTCGTCCCCGGCGACACCGTCGTCCCCAGCGGGGAAATGGATATCAAATTCGACGAAACAAACTTCCCCAAGTTCTGGCTGCACGTGACCTTCAGCACCAGGGCGGCGCGCCCCTCGGTCGAGGTCGCCGCCAAAATCGACTACCAGTTGCAGGGTCTTCAGCCCACCCGGTTCAAAGCCAAAGAAGCCAAACTCATCCTGCAACCCATGGCCGCCGAGCAGCAGAAATTGGTGCGGGACCTGGAAATGACCGGCGACAATCGCCGGAAGGATGACCTCAACAAAAAGCTCAAGCCGATCCAGGAGAAGTTGGCCAAATTCGCCAAACTGAACAAGTTGTACGAGGCTTTCAAGACGCAACCCGGCAAGGTCCATTTCCGCGTCTACACCCAGATTGACGACGAGCACCGCGTGATCTTGATGCAGTCTTTTCCGCCCGAGAAGCGCGAAAAGTAAACCGGCCCCCCCCGTTTGGCGATCCCTTGCAATTCCCTGCCGGATGGGGCATAATATGCCCCGCTCGCATCTGTTCCCAACGAGGAACGGCGCCCCGGCTTCAACTGCGAGGGGACCAATGCCCGAAGCGTTCGACCCGTATCACAAATGGCTTGGCATTCCGCCCGAGGAACAGCCGCCGAATCACTACCGGCTGTTGGGGATCAAGCTGTTTGAGGATGACGCGGACGTGATCGATTCGGCCGCGGATAAGCAGATGTCGCACGTCCACGGATTCCAGCGCGGCCCATACGGAGAAGAGTGCCACCGGTTACTCACCGAACTGTCTGCCGCCCGGATTTGCCTGTTGAACGAGCAGAAGAAGGCCGCCTATGACGAGGGGCTCCGCAGTGAAGTGCGCCCGCCGACGACCTCGGCGAAGCCCAGCCCGACTTTAGCGCGACCCGGCCCGGCCAGGCCGACCGGCAAGAAACGGAAGAGATTGAAACGCAAGGAGCATCCACCGGTCGAATCGTCGGCGAAACAACCGGAGAGCCAGACCGCCGTGCTCACCGAACTGGGCGACTACCGACTGCAGGAGAAGCTCGGCGAAGGGGGCATGGGCGCGGTCTACAAGGCCGTCCAGACGAAGCTCGATAAGGTGGTCGCCCTGAAAATCCTTGCCAAGGGCCGCATCGAGGACCAGGAAGCGATTGCCCGATTCGAACGCGAAATGAAGGCCGTCGGCCGGCTGGATCACCCCAACATCGTCCAGGCCCACGACGCCCGCGAGATCGAGGGCACGTCCGTGTTGGTCATGGAATACGTCGACGGCATGGATCTCAATGAACTGATCCGCCGGACAGGCCCGCTCCCGGTGGCCGATGCCTGTGAACTGATTCTGCAAGCGGCCGTCGGGTTACAGTACGCCCACGAACACGGGCTGGTCCACCGCGACGTCAAGCCGTCGAACTTGATGATTACCCGGCGCGGCCAGATCAAGCTGCTCGACCTGGGGCTGGCCCGGTTCCAAGTCGGCGGCCAACCGGCCGGCCGGGAAGTGACGGTCACGGGGCAGGCCGTGGGAACACCCGACTACATGGCGCCGGAGCAGATCGCGGATACGCACACGGTCGATATCCGCGCGGATATTTATGCCTTGGGGTGTACGCTCTACAAGCTGCTGGCCGGGCGCCCGCCGTTCGGCGGTGCGGAGTATAAGACCGCGTTCGACAAGCAGAAGGGCCATGTGGACCACACGCCGCCGCCGATCGAGCGTTTGCGTGCGGATTCGCCCGATGAGCTTATCGCGGTGATCGACCGGATGTTGGTGAAGGACCCTGAAGAGCGGTTTGCCACGCCGGGGGAAGTGGCCGCCGCCTTGGAGCCGTTTGCCGCAGGTTGTGATTTACCCGGCCTCTTGAAGCAGGCGAAGATCCCTGCGCCCGAAGCCGAGGGTGAATTGGCGGGCCGCACCGAGGCGTACCGTGCATCGCCGCTTGCCGGGACAAGGATGCAGGTTTCGGCAGCGACGAAGCCTACGAAACGACCCGTCCGCCGACGGTGGAAGCGGATTGCGATAGTCGCCGCGGTGGCGGGCGTTGTCCTGCTGGGGGTGATACTCGCACTCAACCGTTACGGTCTGCTCAAGTGGGACTTTGCGGCCGAGTTCGACGTTAGCGGAGACCCCGATCGGCTTCCCGGCTGTCTTCCCGGCCCGGTAAAATTGCGCGGAATTGGACGCTACCAGTTGGATCGGGTGGGTCGCCCTCGCGGCATTCTCTCGTTGGTGTGGAGCCCCGATGGGAGCCGGATTGCCTGTGGAACAAAGACCGGCCATATCTGGATTTACGATGCGAAGGACCTCCGCTTGAAACAGTTGCTCTCCGGCCATACGGCGGCTGTCCCTTGCATTGCTTGGAATCCCGACGGCACACTGCTGGCGTCCGGCAGCCGTGACAAGACAATACGGCTTTGGAACCGGGACGGCACCTTGAATTTGGTGCTTAAGGGGCATGCCGAAGGTGTGAACTCCGTTGCCTGGAGCCGCGACGGTGAGCTGCTGGCCTCCGGAAGCGGTGACAACACGGTCCGGGTCTGGAAACCGGACGGCGCCCTTGAGCGGGTGTTTGAAGGACACCTCAATGCCGTCAGAAGTGTCGCGTGGAGCCCCGACGGCAGACTCACGTCGGCAAGCAATGACAAAACCGTGCGGTTGTGGCAACCGGACGGCAAGCCGGGTCCTGTGCTTGAGCATCCCAAGGGTGTCCCTTCCGTTGCCTGGAGTTCCGATGGCAAACATTTGCTTTCAGCAAATTCACCTGTAAAACTGTGGAAGACGGACGACATGTCCGAAGCACCGGTCAAGAATAAGGATGGCAACCCTCAAAATGGTCACTATGTCTCGTGGAGCCCCGTCGACAATCGGTTTGTTATAGCTGGCGGCCGCCACGTCCTCTCCTGGGATGCAAAAGGCAAACCCGGACCATACGTTGAATTTGGCTCTTCCTATTATCCGCAAGCTGTTTCCTGGAGCCCTGACGGCACACAACTGGCATCAGTAGTTCACAACGGTTCAGTACGCTTCTTGAATGCCGACCTCTCTGGGAGAGGATCGCTCAAGATGCATACTCCGTATCAGGTTGTCTCGCTGGCGACGAGTCGCGATGGCGACCGGTTGGCGGCGTCGAATCTTGAGAAGTCCGTGAGACTTTGGCACGCCGACGGCACCCCCGGACCAGTGATCGGGATGCCGGAGCTAAACTTTGCCATCGCCTGGAGCCCGGACGGAAAGCTCCTTGCGAATGGTTGCCGTGCTTGCTCAAGAACACCTTCATCCGTGGTCATTTGGGGCGGGCAGACTCAAAAAAGGTGGTTGCTTCTGAAGGATGGCGACAAACCTGATAACACGGAAATCCATTCGGTCTGCTTCAGTCCGGACGGCAAGCGGGTTGCTGCCGCGCTGAAAGACACGACGGTGCGATTGTGGCAACCGGACGGCAAGCCGGGCCCGGTGCTCAAAGGGCATGAAAAGCCCGTCCGGACGGTCGCCTGGAATCCGAACGGCGAGTGGTTGGCCTCCGGGAGCGACGACAACCGCGTGCGGCTGTGGCAGGAGAACGGCAAAGCCGGACCGGTGCTCAAGGGACACGCTGCCGGCGTCAACTGCGTTGCCTGGAGCAGTGACGGCACGCAGCTTGCCTCGGCGAGCACCGACAAGACCGCGCGGTTGTGGGAACTCGACGGCAAGCCGGGCCCCGTGCTCGAGGGCCACGAAAAACCGGTCAACTCCGTCGCCTGGAGCCCTGACGACAGCCGCCTGGCCTCGGCCGCTGACGACAGTGTGCGAATCTGGAAGGCCAACGGCGCCGCAGGCAAGGTGCTCCGTTGGGGCAAGAAGCAATTCTATTCGGTTATCTGGCCCGGCGACCGGATTATGTGCGGCGGCCGCGACAATACCATCTTTGCCTGGGACGCAAACTCCGGCAATCCGCAATGGGTCGGACTTCTGTTGCCGGGCGGCAAGTCCGCCACCTTTAGCACCACCGGCGAGATCATCGACGGCGACCCGGGTCTCGTCGAAAAGGAGTTCGTTTACCTGGTCGAGAAACCCAGCGGGGTCATCGACGTATTAACGCCTTCGGAATTCCAGAAGCTGACCGGGGACTAAGGGTTCTCCTACGCCGGTGGTGATGTGCGACAGGGAGATTCTGCCGGCCGATCCCGGCCCCTTGTGGAAGTGCGTCGGGAGACTTTCATCGCAGGGCTCACAGTTTCACTGGCCGTGGAAGCAAAGGACTTTGCCGTCGGTGGTCGATAGGTAGAGCCGGGCGCCGGCGGCGGCCATCCCGTCCCATGCGGGCGGGGCGTCGAGCTTGTACTCGGCGAGCCGCTTGCCGTCGGCGGCCGAGACGGCTAACAGCAGGGCACCGCGCTTTCCGGCCAGGGCGGCGGCCTGCTCGCGCAGGGCATCGGCCGATGCAACGTGGTACGGGTGGACGCCTTCCTTGGAGGCACGAGGGAAGACGTCCGGCGGGCCGGCAATGAAAAGCGTCTGGTCGCTGAGGACCATGCCCCGGGCGAGAAGCGGCAGCCGCTCGGCCCAGAGCGATGCGACCTTCGCCGGCGGTTTGCCGCCGCGCCGCTTCGGTTGGCCGGGTTTTTCCTTGGCCGCGGGTTTCCGCCCGGAAGCATAGAGCAGGTACTGCATCCTGCCGAGTCCGATATGGCTGCCGTTGCGGTGGTACTGGTTGAACCGGCCGAAGCCGTAGACGTTCGAATCGCCGAGGACCAACAGCCGCCCGGCCGGCACCTGCGAGCCCGAAATCGGCCAGCCGCCCCAAGCGGACCTCATGCCCGTGCCCACCAGCCAGTAGGTGCGGTGCCACCACGACCCGTCGAGGAATCCTGCCGGGCTGTACAGGTGCGGCACGGTGGGCTTCTGCTCGACGCCTTTCTTGTCGAACCGCTTGTGCCGCAGGTAGATCGACGTGCCGTCGCTGGAAAGGACATCGGGCAGGCCGGCGGCGGTGATCGGCGTCTCGGAGAGTCTCTTGCCGGTCTTGGCGTCGAGGCGGCACAGGACCATGCCGCCGTCGAGGTGCGAGCACCTGCCCGCCACCGCATAGATTGCGCCGTCCTCGACCAGCACGCTGCCGTGGACGGGTCAAGGCGACTCGACCTGGTCGTAGGAGACGATGCGTCGATCTTCCGGTGCGGCGAGAAATCGCCACGCCAGACGGCCGTCGACGGCATTCAGGCAGTAGATCCAACCGTCGGCAGAGCCGAAGATTGCCGCGCCGTCGTAGATGGTCGGCGGCGAGTCGACCCGCCCACCCGCCGTGAAGCTCCAAAGGCGTTTTCCCGTCTCGGCATCCAAGGCGTAGACGGTGTGCGTGTCGATAGCGGCGAGAAACACCTTTCCGCCGGCGATCACCGGACTGCTGAGCCGCCGGCCGGGCAGCTCGGCCTCCCACGCGGGCTTCAACTCGGCCGGCACCTCACACGAACTGCGGCCGGTCCGCCCGGCGTCGTGACGATACGTCGGCCAGTCTTCTCCATTTCGAATTTCGGATTTGTTTCGGATTTCGGATTTCGGATTTCGGATTTCCTGGTATGCCGGTCCGCGTTGGAGCCGCGCATCGTCGGCGACCGGCTCATTCTCTTCCCCCGCCGAGGCCAGGGCGTTGAAGCTGTTGATCTTCGACTCCGTATGGCAGGCACACGAATGGGGCGGGGCGTAGATCAGCCCGTTGCACGGCATGACCCCGTATTGGCACGAGCCTCGCACCCACGCGTAGCCGAAGCCCTTGCCCGTGGCAATGTCGATCAACTCGATCCCGTCGCGTCCCAGCACGAGGTACTTCTCGGTGGCCTTGTTCCGGTGACAGCGGTGGTGGCCCATGATAATCCGGAAGAACTTCTGATCGCCGGGGCGGGTCCGCTTGACTTCGCCGGTCTTCAGATCGATGCCCTTGGTGATGCCCGGCAGCCGGGCGCTGACGAGCTGACCCGACCAGACGAGGCCGTCGGCCACGAGCACGTCGACCGGGGCGTTGTAGCACTCGTAACACTCCGATTCCCAGAGCCGCTTGCCCGAGTCGGCCGCGAAGGCGATAATCCGGCCTTTTGGAGCAATCCCGCCGACCGAGTTGACGACCCACTGACTCGGCTTGGGCGATTTGGACACGCCCGGCGGCGGGGCGTCGGCCGCGCGATCGCCGCACAGTACGACGCCGCCGTGGACCACGAGCGTCGGTGCCGACCAGGAAGGCCGGTGCCGGTTGACCGCCCGGGCGGCGCGCCACAGCTCGCGGCCGGAAGACGCATCCAGGGCGAGGACCTCTTTGTCGCTCTGGAAGAAGACCCGCCGGTCGGCCGCCGCCAACGTGGTCGGCATCAGCTCGGCCGTATCGGCGTCGTCTTTCTTCCAGAGGACCTTGCCCGTGTCGGCCTTGATCGCGACGAGATGCTTGCGCGGCGGGGTCTCTTCGTAGATCGGCCACCAGTGCCAGATGTTCTTCGGGTTGACGGGCACTGCGGCGCCGCCGGTGTTGTCGGGTGGACGATCCCCGACGAGGACGAACAGCACGCCGTCGCGGCAGATAATCTCCAGGGCGTTGTTGGTCTCGTCATAGGTCTTGATCGTCTTGCCCGTGGCGGCGTCCAGAACAACGACCGGCTTGCCGTAGCCGAGGGTGACATAGACGCGCTGGCCGACGGCAACCAATCGCCGGGCAATTTCCGAGGGCCCGCTTCGGAAGTCCCGCAGATGTCCTTCCCAGGGAGCAACCGGCTGCTTCCACAGGAGCACGCCGCTGAAGGCATCCCGCGCCACCAGCGACCACTTCGGCTCCATCGCGACCGAGGCGATCGGCCCCTCGTCGACGATGTAGAAGATCCGCCCGCCGGCCGAGACCAACGCGCTGAGACTGGACAGGTGGTCGTGGCTTCTGGCCCATCGCGGCCCCGCGACCCACTGGTAGCGTCGCGGCGGGCCGACGATCGTGTCGTCGGCCACGGCGTTGTTGCTCGCGTCGTGGAGGTAGTGCGTCCACTCGTCGATCTCCTGCGGCCGGGGTTTGACCGTCTTCGTCCACTCGCCGCCGGTCTTGACATACGCGACGCCGCCGGGGCACAACACGCGCATCACCTCGTCCGCCGGCACCTTACCGAGATCGCGCGCGACGACGAGGTTGACGAGGTTCTCGGCATAAGGCAACCGGCGGCCCTCGAACGGCTCCACCGATACTCTGCCGTACAGTCCCAACGATTGGATGTACTCCCGTGCGTTGTCAATCTCATCTGCGTTTGTGTCCAGACCGTGGACCAGGTAGCCGTCGCTCGCCCGAAGCGCAGCGGTCAACCTGGCGTCGCCACAACCCAGGTGCACAATCAATCCCCCTTTGACGCCCGTGGCATCGAGAATCTCGCGGGCCAGCGCCCTCTCGGCTTGATCGGCGGCGGTTTCAGCAGCGTTCGGAGCCGCCGCCCCCAGGGCCAAGGCCACGGCAAGCAACCCCCGTAGACTCCAAGACCCGCTTTTTCGCTTCTTCCCGGTCATAGTCTTACTCCTTTCGGTCTCACTGCAATTCGTTGTTTCAATGGATTCAGCGGGTGGCCACTCAAACCTGGGCTAGTGGCGCAACAGACCCGAACCGGCTGGTTCGTAGTGCCGGCTTCAGCCGGTTCAACCGCCCAGAACCGCCCAGAGGCGGCAGTGCGAACATCTGCTCGATCCCCATTATCGCAAAACTCACCGGCATGGCAACCGACGCGCCAATGCGGTGGTTGCTACGGGCGGCGGCGGGGGAGTAAGGCGCAGAAAAGCACCCGCCTTCCACAAATCGGTTGGCGGGTGCTGCCATAGTAGTCTCCGCATCATTCTATATCGGCACAACCCCCATCGGAATTTGAGGTTGTACGCCCCGTGCAGCGATGGTTTTGGCTGGATGACGTGGGAGACGTGGAATGAATTGGAATGCGAGGGAGAGCATTCACTTCCCATCCCGCCCCATCAACTTATGAAGCTGATCCGCCAACTTCCCAACACCCTCCTTCTGCCCCTCTTGCTCCGACACGTTCACATTCTCACCAGGATCGGCGGAGTGGTCGTACAACATCCGTGACACAAGACCGCCCTCGTTATCGGTGTACTCGGTGAAGCGGAACCGGTCCGAGCGGATTGTATCGCCGCTGCGATACCGGCCTACTGCGGCGGGCTTCCACTGCAGGTTGGGTTCCTTCATCAACGGAACGAAGCTCTTGCCTTGAAGGTGGTCGGGCAACGAAAGACCGGCCAGCTCGCAGAGCGACGGATAAATGTCGATGAACTCGGTCAGGCCGCGGGTCTTCCGGTCGGCCTTGATTCCCGGCGCCCGCACGATCAGCGGGGCGTGCATCGAGGTCTCGAAGCAGCAGTGTTTGCACCACAGCGTATGCTCTCCAAGGTTCCAGCCGTGGTCGCCCCAAAGAACGACGATGGTGTTGTCCCTCAAGCCGAGGCGGTCAAGTTCATCCAGCAGCTTCCCGATTTGGGCGTCGGTGTAGCTGACACAAGCGTAGTATCCGTGGATCAAGTTTCGGGCCATCTCGTCGGAAACCGGCCCCTTGGCCGGAACGCCAGCGTAAGAACGAAGCTCACCGAAGCTGTGAATCGCCTGCTTGGGGGCGTCTTTGGGAACATGGTAGTTGTCGGGAATCTCGATCTTGCCGTGGTCGTAGAGGTCCCAGTATTTCTTCGGTGCGACGAAAGGCAAATGCGGCTTGTAGAAACCGACTGCAAGGAAGAACGGTTTGTCCTTCTTGCTCAATCGCCGCAGATCGGCAACGGCCCGCTCGGCCAGCACGCCGTCTCCATAGGCATTGTCGGCAACGTCTGCCGATTCGTATGGCGGCCCCCGCCCCCGGCGGCCGAGTTTCTTGGAACGTTCCGACTGGAGTTTAGTGTTGTCCGGACTTCGGTAGGTGGGAGCCCTGGGGCGCCACGGTTGTTCCGACCATCCCACAGCGTTGTCATCTGCGTGGTGGAACACCTTGCCCAACGAAACGGTGCAGTATCCGTTCTTCTTGAACTGCGTATTGAGAGTCGTGGTCCCCGGTGTGTCCTTCTCGGCCCGAGTCGAATAACTCACAAAGCGATGTCGGGCCGGACGGATGCCAGTCATCAGGCTCGCTCGTGAGGCTCCGCAGACGGGCACCATGCAGTAGGCCCGCTCGAACAGGAAGCCGCTGTTCGCCAAACGGTCGATGTTCGGGGAACGAATGTGGTCTTTGCCGTAGCAGCCGAGTTCCGGCCGAAGATCATCGACGGCGATGAACAGGACGTTTGGCGGGGCTGCCAATGCCGTTGAACATAAGAACGCGGAGAGAAGGGCGTTGGGGAGTATACGGCGGATCATGGTCTTTCTCGCTGTGGTTGGGGGGTGGTTGTTGGAGTTGATTCTATCCTGCCGGGGGATCGGCGGCAAGAATGCGTGTGGACTTGGTAGGCAACGGTGGGAAAGCTCCGTCAGTGCCCCAACAACGATGCCCGGGAGGGCCTTGCGGCGACAATCGAAATGCCTTGGACTCTCCTTTTTGGTTTCACCATTTTTTGACGGTCTCTTGAAGGAGCGTATCGTAGAAAGAACCGGCGAAAAGCCGTTTCACCCCTTGTTTTCAGGTGTTTTTTGAACCAATCTCTGAAACCTTTGGGGTGTGTCAGATTGTGTTGCTGAGTGGGATGGTTTCTTCCCCCAAATCCCAAATCCGACACCACCAGAGGTTAAATAGTACTTGTAAACGTTGGCTACTTTTTTGATCGGACCATGGTTGCGAAGACGTTTGAAAATCCTTGATACCTTGTATGTTCAAGTAATCGCACGCTTCGTCGACAACCCAATACCCAACCGAGTTGCGTCATGGCAGACTGATCGGTTGTGGAAGTCGTGAGGAGATGCTCTCTAAGACCTGAGGCGTTGACCTGTTTGGGACAGATTGATCCCTTCGACCTTTGACCAACACTTTGTTACATCTTACGGCTCGACCGATTTATCACAAGGATATCGTGTCAGAGGATTATCGGAGGACGCTCACGGCTACCGATACCGTCATGGACATGCACCGGAAGAATCAAGGAGTTTTTGTAAATGACCGCCGCAACGTGTACCAGCCCCGCCATTGGCGTCGGCTTCGACACGGCCCGCTACGGCCACCATGCCACCTTTTTGCGTGAAGACCGGCAGGTGGCCGCCAAACCGCTGGAGTTCCTGGAATCCCGTTCCGGTTACCAACGGTTGGAAAATGCCTTCGCCAAATTGGCACGCCAAAACCCCAACGTCCACTTTTACATTCGCGTCGACGCTGCCGGGCAATATGCCGCCAACCTGCTGGCCTTTTTGCACCGGTTGCCCTGTGGTTTTCGACCGGGGTTATTTTCTGCATTTGTAGCATCCGGGACGCGCGGTCAGCCGAGCCGGAAGGGATGTTAGGAATCCCCTCCGAGGAAGTCGTACCGGGCGTGACCCTTGACGGTTCCATCGTCATCGACGAAAGCATCTGGCTTCGGCTTGTTGGCGAGCCAGGCAGGCACATGCAAAACGCACATGATTGCCTGAAAAAGAAGCAGTATCGTGAGGCGCAGGAGTCGCTGCGCAGTGCCGCGTCGTTCCTGTATATCGCTCATGGGAACGCCTCGAAACCAGCAGAAGCCGCCTTGATGCGCTCGGCTCGCGAGTTGGACCGGTTGGCCGACAACGTCTCCCGTGGAGCGATCCCCTCTATTGGGGAGCTGAGGCCTGTGTTCGCCCGTGCCCATCACGCCCTCGCGCGACACCATGCGATCAAGTCCGCTGCCGCACTACCTGACACGCACTATGAAACGGCGGGAAGCTATCTCGGTTCTTCGTTGAATCACTTCCAGCGAGCCGACTGGTGGGACCTCGCGTTGCAGCCCGATTCCGTGCAGCCCAAATGATCCAGTAGGCCCTCCCGGAGGGCAGCGACTGCTGGTCGGCCTGGGGGGCCAACGAGTTGAAACAAGCTAAGTTCGCGGCGCGTTAAAAACGGCTGTCGATGGGACGAGATTTGTTGCCCAGCTTTCAGGCGTTTTATAGCCGCTTGCGATCGTGGCTGCTTGAGGGATCTGTGCAGAGGGTACCCCATGACAATTGCGACCAAGTGTCACCGACGTCAATCGGTTGGCACAGGCTCCTCGGACACACCGAACTTCGAGCCAGATGCGATAGCTGCCGTGGCCAGGAATTCCCGCAAGTGCTCAGCAACTCGCTGGGGGCTGTCCTGGCAAACCCACAAGCCCAAGTGCTCGAACCCGCCGGTCTCCTGCGTATAGGGCAGAAATTCACAGTACAGTCCGGCCCCGGGACCGTTGGAAAACGTGATATTGTACGCCGTGGCTTTGCCCATTGTAGGCATAAAGGCCATGATGGCCGCGGTCACCTCGCCCCATGCCTGGGCCAGTGCTCCCAACTCTTCCTCGGTGCATTCGAAAAGAAAGCGTTTGCGATGGTCTTTCAGCACTAAGAGAGCGTTGTAGGGCCTTCGCATGAAGTAAGGAATCATCAGGACGGCCGGGCCGTAGTCCTTGATCGACAGTTCGGCGGGGTTCTCGCGGAGCATGTACGCAGCGAAGGTCTCGCCACGCTCCTGCTCGAACCGTTCATTCCGTTCGAGATGGCGGGGCTTGAGACTGCTGTAGAGGATTTGCTGGTGTCCATGGGCCAGCGATCCACCGACCAAGCGACCGTAGTTCTTGATGATCAGTGTATGCCCGTGTGTGGACCGTCCGTCGGCAGTCGCGCCGGAGACGGGATATCCTGAAGAATCGTCCAAGAGTAGCTTGCCTTCCAGGGCAGCCAGACGCTTGAAGGCGATCAGCCGATCGGATTGGGGCATGTTGTACCAATCGCGGTCGAAAAAGGAGGAGGTCCACTGGAGAAAGTGCATTCCGCGGGGGCGTGCGTCGTCTCCGTTGCCGCCCTTCGCTTCCGCCGCCGACTGTCGCTGGAACGGATAGAGTGCCGGGAACAGGTTCTTGTTGATGAAGGTGAAGCCCTCGCTCAACGGGGCGACATCGATGACGCCGGTCGTTTCGCCCCGGCAGACGGGATCGCTGGCGCCGTCCTCCTCCGGCTGCGTCGGCGGTTCAGCGTTGTCGTGCGGGCGGCGTGCCCGAGCGGCGTTGAAAACGATCACCGCCCCATCGCGAGGGTCGGTCTGCCAGTACCCGTCGGGAAGGAACTTTTGCAACGCCGACTCACCGCGGAACAGGTCTTCGATCTGTGTGCTCGACAAGTCATCAACTCGTTCCGCTTGAAGGATCTTTCGGAGTGTTACTTCATCAAGATGATACCGTTGCACGGGCAGGAATCGCGCCCGTTCCATCTCGCCGAACTCTGCGCTTTCGAGGAAGCGCCGCACCATCCCGTCCCACGTGAATCGCGGGATCGTGATTTGATAGGCGTCCTGTCCCATTCGGTCGTGCAGGTCCCTCTCGACCAACAGCTTCTCGATGGCGCCGGCAAACCCTTCCACGTCGTCGGCCTGGACGACGATGGCCCCACGGCCGACCTTTAGCGGGGCCTGGGCACCGTCACAGGAGACTTCTTCCCCGGAGCCGTCGAGCAAGTATTCAGTCACGAAGGGGATCAGGTGGCTGCCAACCACTGGGACTGCCGTTGCGGCTGCCTCCTGGACCGCCATCCCAAATCCTTCCATCACCGACGGGGAGCAGTAGACACTGGTGACGGCGTACAGGTCGGGTAGCCACTCCCAGATGTTCCCCATGACCGCCACATGGGGAGTGATACCCAAGTCGCCGATCAGCTTCCAGAGTTCATTGTGGAGTTTTTCTTCGTGGGAGTCGATGGATACGACCAGAAGTGTGTCGGGATGTCTCGCATGCAGCTTTGCGAACGCCCGGATCAGAACGTCCTTGCGTTTCGTGCGGTCCGTGCGGCTGATTTCGGTGATAATCCGCGAGCGGCGGGCCTCCTGGGCGCTCATACCGCAGTGCCGGCCCAAAAAGTCGTATATCTTGTGCTCTGGATCAATCTGCCTCGGGTGAAAGTGGCTCGGATCAATGCATGGCGGCAAGAACAGCGGCTGCCGCACACCGTAATCTTCGACCAGGGTCTGGCGAATCAGCGGCGACGTGGCGGCCACGTTGTCCAGCTCGCCGATCAGTTCCTTCTCGAGGGCGATCCGCTCGTCGACGCGAAGATCGGCCCACGTGTCGGGCGGCATGTTGCGCTTCTTCACCGTCCCGAGCGAGTGGGGTACCCAGATGTGTTGGGCTGGGGTACGGAAGTTCCGCCGGACCAACGCGCCGATCTTGGCACCGTCCCAGTAGTGCGAGATGACCATGTCCACGTGGCCGCCCGCCGGACTTTCAAGAAAATCCCAAAGGAATTGGGCCAGCCGGGGAGTGTGTGAATCCATGTCCTCTTTGCGAACGAACTCCGGCGTACCATCTTCGAGATACAGAATCCGCTGCCGGGCGTCCTTGTACCGCAACCCCACGTGCATTTCGCCCGTGACGGGGTGAGGATAGCCGCCGCGGTTGGCGATGGTTATGCGGAAACCCAGCGCCGCGAGCGCCTCGGTGAACATGTTCACAAAGAGGTTCTGCCCGCCAGTGTCCGGCAAACCGGGAATCACGTCCCACTGGTGAACGCCGTGGTTGGTGATCATCAGGATGTGCGGTGCTTCAAAGCTGGTAAACGCTTGATGCGTGGGGTCGTTTTCGAAATGGTACATCAATAGTCCTTTCTGTTCCCCCAAAGAGGCTGTCCTCCTGACAGGAGGCACAATCGTACCTCCATCAACGTCTCTGGGTAATCAAGGAGCGTGAAACAGGCTGCGGTCGGCTCAAGCACATCGGCAACTCTACGAGCCACCATCCAGCACGCCGTAGTGCTCCAGGCCCTCCTCCACACCAGCGGCATGTGGCTTTTGTGCGAAGTAGACCCGTCCGTCGGCCAAGGTGTGGGCCATGGCGATGAGTTCCGGCTTGGCATTGGCGACCACGACTCCTTTGTCGAACTCCTCAAACATGCTGGCGTCGTTGCCGGTATCGCCGGCCACGACGACCTGAACGGGGTCGAGCCCCTGCTGCTCGACCAGGAAGCGGATCGCTTTCCCTTTCCCGGACGCCGCCGGTAGGATATCCAAATCCCGCCCGCTTGACCAGACCACTTGATAACGGTTGGCATGCGGCGCGACACGATGGCCGATCAGCATTGCTGCGGCCTTTGGATCGGCGCACCGGTCCAGATAGCAACTGGTCTTCAGTTTGGTGTTGTACATCTCCGGCTGCATCACCAGCCCGTCAATACCATCCAGAAATGAGACGGCTTCCTCTCGAGAATACCCTGCCAGAAGTCGATCGTGCCACGCCACCATCGGCCTGGTCTCGTTGTCAAATGGCGGCCGGTAGATCTCGGTACCTACTTGGCCAATGACGGCATCGGGTTTGGGCAAGCCTTCGTCAACAATTCCCTGGAGCACCTGCTCCAGCCGCCTTCCCGTGGAAACGATTAGGTACAACTCGCCGACAACTCGCTTCTGCTCTAACCGACTTGCGAGCCGGTCGAGTGAAGCACGATCTCCGGTCAGCGTGCCGTCCACATCCGATGCCAATGTCCATTTCACGGTCTGGTTTTCCTTTCCACAATCGATGGAACTGGTTTCCCGGCAGGACAACCAAACTGTCGCTAGCGGCCACGGAGATCCTGCTGGCCATCTTCTCCCCTGGAACGGGAAGCGGTCATTTGTGAGGCAGTTGTTCGGCCTGACGACGAAACTTCTCGGTCCGATAGGCGAACTTGCGTTTTTTCGGCTTGCTCTTGGCGATCTTGGCTAACCTGTCATATTTCTTCGCCAAGGCCAGTTTCGTCTGCGCCAGTTTGGCAATTTCTCTTTCCACGACCATTTTTTTGTCCTTAAGATAGAGTACCGCTATCGTTCGCTTCGTTGAGGCACCGAGAGAGTTTTGGTGCAAAGTGCGACCGCCCCAAGGCCGCGATGCGGCCAAATCGCTCGCCACCAACGTACCTGTCACTCCCACTCTGCAGACTCAACGGTTTCTTTTGCCTTTTCTGCACTATAAAAGCTCAACCCGTAGCATAACCAGTTGCTCTTGTCACAATCGATGCCGTCCATCACATTCAGCGATTCTTCTCTGGTATGATGGCGAAAATGAATGAGCTGATACTTGGTTTCTTCGGTGAGAACGCCCCATCCCTTTTTCTTGAAAGCCATGACAATCGCCTCTTCTTGCTCGCCAGAGATCTTATCTCGTGGTATTGACAAACAAGTAAATCGTGTATCGCGGTCTATTCGTCTGTGTTGCGTTGTCTTTGCCATACTGGCACCCCACTCATAGGTTTCGAAGGTTTCAATATGAAGATTTCGTTTCTGTAGAGTCCCGGTAGTCGAAGAAACGAGGGTCCCTCAACAAAGTTGGGACCGACGCACGAGAGTCCGGTGTTGCTACGGAATCTTCATCCAAATCCTTTGTCACAACGCGCGCTGTCTTGGAATGCGGGGCATAGCCCATCTTCTCCCAGAAGCCCTGTGCAGATACGGATGCGAAAGCGCTGACTGTTTGAACCCCCAACAACGAGGCAATTTCTTCCGCAGCCACTACGAGTTGTCGTCCAAGTCCCCTCGAACGCAAAGCCCTGGTAACCCGGAGGGCCCCGATCCACATTTGCTTTGTGTCAGTGTAGATGCGACATTCCACGCACGTCACGTCGCGAGCCCCGCACAAAAGTCGCCCGGAAGTGTAGACAACCCGCAGATCGCGAAGGTCGTTTTCAACCAGAACCGTGTCGTTTTCGTCGAAACAACGAAGCGTTTCTTCGAAGATTGATCTAACAGCAGCGACAACTGAGTTTGTATCTATCATGCAATTCTCGATTTGACGCTCGGTCCCGATGAATCTCCTCGTCAACTATTCGTGCCGCTCACCTCAATCCCAAACGGCGGGCACGGCGTTCGGCACGAAGGCGAGCGACGCGCCTGACCTCACTTGGCTTTTGGTAGTATTCCCTGCGGCGCATCTCCTTTCGACGCCCGCTGCGCTCGACGAGCTTACGGAAACGTCGCAAGGCTTGGTGGATAGACTCATCCTGGGCCAATGTCAACTTAACCATGCGTTTCACTTCCGGTTTTCGACACTGCACATTGTCACTTCGGACAGACAGTCGGTCCAATAGCCTATATTGACATCCTCGTCTGGCTATTTCATCCGATGTCGGGATCTCAAAAGGTGAGTCCGAGGGCTTCAGCCTTTGCAAAGTCGTCTTCAGCCTTGGCTTTATCGCCTATTTCCCTGTAGACCAGCCCCCGTGTGTGATAGAACTTGGGCTCTTTCGGATCAAGACGAATTGCCTCATGGCTATCGGCGAGCCCTTCGTCGACATCGCCTCGCAACGTACGGGCAGCCGCCCGAGCATTGTGGGCGTGGGCCAATTCTGGGTCGAGTTCGAGGGCTTGGGTGAAGGCTTCGATGGCGAGTTCATACTCGTTCCGTTTCATATGGTCTACACCTTGATTGTAGATTTCAACCGAATCTACCATGGTTACGTCACCTCCTGTTCTATTGCGTTCTGAATCCGTATGGCTACTATCGGCGATCCTTTTCCATCAAAGATCCCACCTTGCTGCTTACTTCTCTTCACCCTCTGTGTCAGGCTGTTTCGCTTCCGGCACTCCTTTACTCGCTTCTTCATCCTTTGCAGCGGCCTCTTTAGCAGCGTCTTTATCCCCTTCGGCTGTCTGGTCATCTTTTGCGTCGGCCCCCGCCACCTCCGCATCTCCCTCAACCGTTTCCTCGTCCTCTACACCGGCTCCTTCGGCCGTTTTCGTGGTTTCCTCGCCAGCCTCTTCGGTGTCAATTGCAGCGGTTTCGCCCTCGGCGGGAGCTTCTTCACTTTCCTTAGGAACCGCTTCGTCCGGCTTTGGTGTTTCCTTGGCGTCCTCACTTGCCGGTGGAGTCTTACCGTTGCTTTTCGGCTTTGTTTGTTGTGGAGCACAACCTATGAGAAACAAACCGAAAGCCAATAATGTTGTCATCAAAGCAAATTTCTTCATTGCACCACCCCTCCTTTTGAAGCTCAAGTAACGGTTTTGTAAGCAGGACCATCCTGCACGATTTCATTTTCAGTCATAGCGGTCCTATCGTTCACGTGCGTGCGGTATCCTACCAGTCGCGCCCCAGGCCCAAAACTGTCAGTTTCATCGACTCACCTGGAACGTCAAGGACAGCCGTGTGTCCAACTTCCGCACCAATCAAGGCACTTCCTAACAGCCCGCTCTCTGGAACCTTGTGTTTCAAATAGTCGATCTCACTATGCGGCACAAAGTGGAACGTAGTATCAATGCCCGGCTCAAAACCACGTACTCTTACCCATGTTCCAATAGCTACCTTATCAACGGTTCGATCATTCATTACAGATCTCCTCTCGCCCGGCAGCAACGGCACTTATCACCAGGACTCTCCAACATCGGCCCGACCCTCGTCGCCGTGAACTGCTTTGCATTCTTCAACCAGAATTCCATTCCCTCCAACACACCGGCAGCATAGGAGTGTTCGGAATGATATATGTGCGGGGACCGAAGTCCCTTTAACTCCTTGTGGGCATTGGCCGGGACGATTCCCCGAAACCCGCGCAAGAACATTGACAGGTTGCTGCCCGTGACCCCCGATACGATCACCTGCCAAGACCGCAATTTCCATTTGCAGGCCAGATGAACAATGGCCGAACCTTTGCTGACTCCCGTCGGCATCACGTCCAAGTCGCGACCGGAACTGTAGACAACGTTGACGCGATAGTCGGCGGTTGCCAGCCTCCGTTGTAGTCTCGCAAGAAAGTCGGCAGCTAGGTCATATGCGTAGAAGCTAAGCTTCAGCGGCGTCTGGAATTCTGGCGGCTGTAGCTGAAGCTCGTCGTATTCCGCTAGAATGGCCTGTATGTCGTCGATGTCCCAATGCCCCAGGAATGTGGGCCAACCAAGAAGGACGTCGTCCCCGTCAGGGTAGTAACGAACTTCGGTACTCACGCCGCCGATGACCGCATCCGGCTCCGGTAGTGCCGTCGAGTTGATCAAGTCAACGGTCGATTGAAACAGACGACCGGAGTTGTAGACTAATCGCAGTTGTTCCCGTTGGGCCTGATACCACTCGGCGAACTGCCTCAGTGCTTCATCGTTACCCAGGAGCGTACCGTCGAGATCAGTAACAAGCAGGTATCTGCCTCTCATGGTTTTTTCTCCACACCGCATGCTGGTCCATGAGCTAATCTTGAGCACCAAAAGCAAGGGAATGCTGCTCCGCCTCTTGTCCGTCCGATTCCTCACCGTATTGATTTGACGCGGCGTCCCGAACCGCAATGGGTAGCTCGGCATCTTGCAGGACGCGCAAAATTTGTTGAGCCACGCCTGTCCACGTGAAATGCGCCCTTGCCTTTTGCGAGCCGAACTTCGCCAGTTGATCCCGCACCCGAGAGTGCATAAGAATCGTGGCAATGGCGTGTCCGAAGGCTTCTGGGTCAAATGGATTGGCATAGAGCGCGTCGAGCCCCCACGTTACTTGCTCCCAAAGACCACCCTCGCTAGTAACGACCGTTGGCGTGCCACACGCCATTGCTTCCACGGCCGTCATGCCGAACGGCTCATAGCGGCTACTTAAGGCGAACACGTTGCCCGCTCGATAGTAATCGACCAACAAGTCATCTGGGATGTAGTCGCGAAACAACACGCGGTCATCGATTCCCAACTCCTTAGCCAGCCGCCGCAACTGGTTGACTTGCGCAATCTCGTCCTCCGTGGGTTCCGTCGAACCGATCGCCAATAACAACCGCGCGTCGTTCACTCGCTCAAAAACGACAGGCATGGCGCGGAGCAGCAGATCATAACCTTTGTTCTTGGCCATCCTGCCGATCGCCAGCACGATTCGGCCCGGAATGTCAAGGTCTTGCTTGATCGCTTGCCGGGAAGCCAGCGAGACTGGAAAGAATCGCGTGTCATCGTATCCAGGTGGAACAACCCGTATCTTCTCCCGGGGAACATCGTATTCGCTGGCTTCCAGGATGTCCCTTTGTTGGGGTGTGGTAGCGACCAATACATCACACTCGTCGTAGATTACCTTTTCTTCACGGATGCGATGGCGGAAGTTGTACCGGTGTTCCAGTTCTTCGGGATCACCATCCATGTTGTCGCGTTTCCACGCACCGATGGAATGGGGGGTGTGTATGTGCGGAATACCGAAGAAGTTGGCCAACGATTGCCCGGCCAGTCCGGCGTCCCAATAATGACTGTTGATAAACGTGTATCGAAGTTCCTTGGCCTCGACAAAACGCTGCACGTTGGCAACCCACTGCGGGATGGACTCGCAGAGGATTTCCTTCGGGATAAATCTCTTGCCGCCGCAAGGAAACCGGAGAATGCGCACGCCTCTGTCGACGTGCTCCGTCGCGGGCTGCTCTTCAAATCGCCGAGTCAGAATGTCGACCCGATACCCCATGCGTGCCAGACACTTCGAGAGTTCGAGCACGTAGACGACTTGTCCCCCGGTGTCCGGCATCCCGAATTCCGGAGACGCCGAAACGTAACCGTGGGTCGAGATCATCATGATTCGTTGTTTGTGTTGAACTCGCATGACATAGCCCCTTCCTTCTTGGTAACGTTGGTTTGTTTACCCTTGGAAAATCAAACGAAGACCAAGGACTCGCTCTCCTCGTCATAGACCAATTTCCGATCCTCAAGGCACTTGGCTGATACGGGATCCATCAGCACTACCAATTCCTCATCATACTTAAGGACCGTGTCGCGAGGGCGTTGTTGATCGAACTTCAATAGGGCCCCCTGCTTGTTTACTATGACCCGAATGCTGTCATCACCTTTGCCTTCGCTCTTTGCAAGAGCGGACTTCAATGCCTGCGCTGCAATCTCCGCGATTTCGAGCATCAGTCCAATCTCCTTGTTATAGGTCTGCGTTGTCTGCCTCATGGGCAACGGGATCACCCATGTCCCAGATCGAGGACTACCAGATCCAGCACCCCACCGCCAGTTTCGACTTTGGCCGTTTCTCCAACCTTCGCACCCGCCAGTGCTTGCCCTAAGGGGCTGTCCATCGAAATCTTGTTTTGGGTAATGTCCACCTCGTCGATGGGCACGAACTGGTACACATCCTCGAACGTTTCTTGACCTAATATCGCGCCTCTCACTTTGACCCACATGCCGGTTCTTACTTTCAAGGTGCGCTTATCGCTCATGTGGTTCCTCCTTTTCGGGTCTAGTTCTCTTCGCGTATGACCGCCGAAACCGGATGCGACGCCTCTTCGGCAAGCGGAGTCTCATTCGTCGGCACCACCGCCTTCTCAAGATATCGCGATAGGTCTTCCACCTGGGCACTTGCGACACCGGGAACGAGAACCGGGGCGGCCTCGATCTCTCCAGCATCCATCATCGAGGCAATCCGCTGAAGCGTCGCCAGAATCATTGTTTGTTCCCATTCCTCAAGTCTGGCCAACTCCCTGTGGAACCGATCTTGTAGCAAGGAAGGGGCCTCGTTCACCAGTTCAGCACCGCTGGGCGTCAATTCCACAACGACACTTCGGCGGTCTCGGTCATCCCGACTTCGATAGATGAATCCCCGTTTCTCCAGCCGCCCCAAGATGCCTGTCACCGTTCCCTGACTGAGGTGGATTTCCCTGGCGATGGCTCCAACCGAAACGGGTTGAAGCAGCTTCGAACCCGCTTGCAACACCGATAGCTGGGGAGACGTCAGTCCGTGCTTCTGGAGGAGAACCCTTGAGTGAAGGTCTGTTGCCCGAGTAATCCGCCGCAGGGCGGAGATTACCTGGTCTTCCAGGGGCAAAGAGGCCAACATGAGCGCACTCCCTCCTTATGGGGTAGTTGAACCGTTGCTCACACACGCATATAAAGTATGTGGTGAATTATTATCTACAAAAATCATTATTCGTCAACCCTCAACCAAAAAACCTCTTGTCCAGGTCTTGTTGACAGACTCACCTTATTAGTATAGATTTATGAAATTCAGGCAGGAATTCGCTGTTGAAGTTGGAACGTTTGCAGACAAAGTAAACTGCTGGCTCTTAGCCTCAGAATCACGGTAAACCTCTTTCTGTGCGTTGAATATGGTCAATGATTCCCCCCTAAGCTGGTGGCATTGACGGGTGCTTTGCTGTCGAAAGTACAACCTACTTTTATGGTTGGGAGATCGAGTATGAGTGGCTTTGTAGTTGGCTATGGCCAGCCAAATCGTGAACGTGCCGAGACGATGTTCGAGAGAATCGGCCATCGCGGCCCCGCCCTTTCGGGGGTCCGTCAGTTGCACCGGGTAATACTGGGCCAAAACTATGCCCAAGCTGACCTTGCCCAAGGCGGCGAAAACGCACAGATTCCTTTCGGTGACTTGCCGGGCGACGATCTGAGGATCTGTTACGACGGGCAGATGGGGAACTGGGCCCAGTTGACCGCGGACCACGGCGTCCCGGACGGTCCGTTTCGAGAAGAGCGGTTGTTGCTGCAACTCTACCGCAACTACGGCACGGACATGCTCCGGTACTTGGGGGATGCGATCTTTGCCTTTGTCATTTCCGACGGGGAAAAGCTCTTCGCGGCCAGGGACCTCCTGGGGATCAAGACGCTTTTCTATGGCCGCGAGAACGGTACTTTGTATCTGGCCTCGGAACTGAAGAGCCTCCGAACGGTGACCGATGACATTCGCGAATTCCCCGAGGGCCACTTCATGGAGGCCAACGGTCGTCTAGCCCGTTTTGCCGAATTGCCGACGTCACCAGAGGTCATGGATACCGAGTTTCCACAGATTATCGAGGATATTAAGGACATTATCGTACGGAGTGTTCGCAGCCGCGTCGATTTTGCGCGTCCAACGGCCGCGCTCTTAAGCGGTGGCATGGACAGCAGCGTGATCTCCTACCTGTCCAACAAGCTCTACAAGGAGAAACTCGGCGAGCATGCCCGATTAAAGACCTTTGCGATGGGGATTGGCGAGAGTAACGATATCCGTCATGCCCGGACTATGGCCCGGCACATCGGCTCCGAACATCAAGAATTGATTGTCGAACTGGGGGAGATTCTGGCTGCTCTGCCGGATGTCGTTTATTACCTCGAATCGTTCGACCCTTCGCTGGTAAGAAGCTCGGTGTCCAACTACCTGATCTCGAAGCACGCCGGTGAAGAGGGAATTGAAGTGCTTCTTTCGGGCGAAGGGGGCGATGAAATTTTCTGCGGGTACACCTACCTTAAGGATTTCCCGCTGGAAGAGTTGACCGCCAGGCAGATGGAGTGTCTGGGCTACTTGCACAGCAACGCCTCGTTGCGGTTGGACCGGATGAACCAGTGTCACTCGGTACGAGTGGTGGCTCCTCTCATTTCCGGAGAGTTGCTCGACTATGCGTTGCGGATCCCCCCGCAGTACAAACAGAAGCCGGAAGGAGACAAGAAGATCGAAAAATGGATCTTCCGGAAGGCATACGAATCGGTCTTGCCCGAGGCCATCACGTGGCGGGGAAAACAAGAGTTCTCGCAGGGTTCGGGATCTGCCGACGTACTTCCCCGCTACTTCGAGGACGCCATCGACGATGAGGAACTTGCTGACGCGAAGGAGAAGCATCCGCTTATCCGCAGCAAGGAGGAGTTCTACTATTTCCGCATCTTCACCGAGCATTTCGGAGCGGAGCGGGCGGTGGAGACGGTTGGGCAATGGGTCAGCTTGTAATCGACGGGCGACCAACATTCCTTCGATTGACGGAGGAAATGGGGAAAGTAACGTGTGGCATTGCTGCACTTAGCAGAGGACGAACGCACGAGGGCATATTGTTGAAGAGACTCAAGCACCAGATGCCCGGCATACCGGCCTCGCCCTACGGGCCGCTGGACGAAAACGGCGTTCGGAAACTTGCCGACGCGGCTTTTGAGGTCTTGGCGGAGTCTGGAATGGCCGTCTATTCCGATACGGCGTTCGAGGCACTTCGGGCGGCCGGTGCGGGCGTCGACGCCGAGAGCCGCATCGTCCGATTCCCCCGCTCGCTGGTCGAAGACGCCATTGACTCCACCCCATCGTCGATTACGCTCTTTTCCCGCAACGGCGAGTACGACGTCGTATTGGAAGGCGATCGCGTTCACTACGCGACCGGCGGGACAGCCATCTACGTACTCGACCCGGACACGGGCGAGCGCCGGCCTTCGACCGTGGACGACGTCATCCTCAGCACCCGGATGGTCGAGGCCCTTGAGAACATCCACGCATTCACGATCAATGTCTTTCCCAACGAGATCAAGGAGAGGGACCACATCGACACCAACCGCTTCTTCCACGCGTTGGACAACACGAACAAACACGTCATGGGCGGGATCTACTCTCTGAACGGCTGCCGGAAGGTGGCCCGGATGGCGCAGATGATTGCAGGAAGTGCGGAATCGCTGCGAGAAAAGCCGTTCGTCTCGTTCATCACGCTGATCATCAGCCCATTCAAGATCGACAAAGAGTACGGGGAGATAACTTGTTATCTGGCGCAGGAAGGGCTACCGGTTGTCGTGCCGACCGAGCCGATCTGCGGAACGACCGCCCCGGTGACACTCGCCGGAAACGTGTTGACCCACGTGGCGGAAACTCTCGGGGGCATCGCTTTGGTTCAGTGCGTCCACCGGGGGGCCCCCGGCATTTGCGGAAGCGTCGGCTCGATCCCGAACTTGCAGACCATGGATCATCTCGGCGGTCCGATTGAGCGGGCCATGATCAACGCCGCCGTCGCGCAGATGGCCCAGCACTTCGATATTCCGTTGTACTCCACAGGCGGGACCACCGACTCGAAGGAAGTGGATATCCAAGCCGCCTACGAAAGTGCCATGTCGAGTTTGCTGGTGGCCATGTCCGGGGCGAACTACATCCACGACAGCGCGGGGCTCATGGAGTCCGACCTCACCGTCTCGTACGAAAAACTGGCGATGGACAACGAGATCCTCGGCATGTGCCAGCGAGTGCTTCGCGGGATCGAAGTAACCGGCGATACGCTGGCCGCCGAACTTATCATCGAAAAGGGCCCTGGCAAGAATTTCATGTCGGACGAACACACGTTGCGACACATGCGACAGGAGTTCTTTACTCCGGAATTGGCCAACCGCCAGAAGCGAGGATCGATGTCGCCCGGCGACAGCGCGCTGGCCCGCGCCCGAATGCGGGTCAAAGAGATCCGGTCGTCCACGAAGACGAGCCTGTTGTCCGCCGACGTGCGGGGGCAAGTATTGCAGTCGTTCCCCGAAATTCGATAAGCAGGTGGAGAATCGATGCTGCAAAAGCAACGTGAGGGAATGTTGGTCTCGCCACATGAGCGACTGACGAACGATCAGGTCAGCTTGGTGGATGGTATCTCTCGAGAGTTGCTCAAGGATCCGGGTATCGTGTGCCACAACGTCCGCGCAGCCGAGGTCTTCGGCAATGCGGGGGCAGAAGTTGAAGTGACCTCTGATGCATTTCGGGTTCGTTTGCTTTCGAAGGTCGTCGACAAGGCTTTGGCGAGTGCCCCATCGAAAATCGTCCTCGGTGCTCGGGACCCGGAGAACCGGCTAGTGCTCGACGCGGACGAGCCTCGCGTGCGTTTCGGGACCGGAGCGGAGACGAATTTCTGGCTGGATGTGCAGTTTGACGACTTCACCCCGCAGTTTACCCGGGAGCCCGGTACCATCGAGCGGCTGGGGAAATCCGCACATCTATGCGACAACCTGGACAACCTCGACTTCTTTATCCGCAATGTCAACATCCAGGACAAAGAAATCACGGCGGAAAACAAGGACGTAAACAAGTTCTTCGTTAGCCTGAACAATACCGCGAAACACGTACAGGCCGGCTTGACGAGCCTGGAAGCCTTGGAAGATATTGTTCGAATGGGGCACATCGTTGCAGGCGGCAAAGCATCTTTTGATTGTAATCCCGTCCTATCCTTCATCACCTGTGTGATCAAGAGCCCCCTCGAAATGGTCGACGATACTGCGTCGAAACTGATCGAGATTTCCAAACACCGTGTTCCGGTGGTCATATCGAGTTGTCCGATGGGAGGCGCGACAGCGCCCTTCGACGAGTTGGGGATGGTTGCCCAAGTCAACGCCGAGGTGCTAGCGGGCGTTGTGCTGGGCCAGTTGGTTGCGCCGGGTACACCGGTGTTATACGGTGCCGTACCTGTTAGAACCCGGCTCGACAACCTCAACGACATGTACGCGGCGGCCGAGTTTGTCCACTACAACCTCGACTGTGTCCAGATGGCCCGATTCTACGGCCTTCCGTGCTACTCGACCGCCGGAGTGGGGGATGCGTCGGTACCGGGCATCCAGGCCACTGCCGAGAAAATGCTCACGCTGCTATCCACACCGGCGGCAGGAGCTCAGTATATTCATTACGCATTTGGCCTCCTTGAGCGAACCAACGTCTTCTGCCCGGAGCAGGCGATCCTCGACGACGCGCACATCGATCTTGTCAAGCAAACCCTGCAAAGCCACCGGGTTGACGAGCGCCGGCAGAAGGAAACGCTGTCGTTGATTCGGGAAGTGATGGGCTCCGCTCAAAGGACCTATATGTATCACTTGCCGCTGCCAAGTCGCGATCCCGTGTATGCCTGCTATCCGCTTGAAGATGCTGACGGCGGAGCCTTGCTCGCAGCACACCGTCGATATCAGGAAATACTGGAACTTCCCCGCAATGTCATGCCGATACACTTGCAGCAGGACATCTGGTCGAACATCCCAGGCATTCTGGCAACCGCCATGAGCCGCTAATTCAAAGGAACAATCACGTGAACGAAGAAACGCACACGGCACAAATGAAGGCGTACAGCGAGGCCGCCAAAAGCGGTCTCTACGCCAAGCAGTCGGGCTTGGTTGGCAAGTATGATAATGTCCGGCGATACTGGGAAGATGAAATCACGCGGTTCTTCCTGCACCCCCACCTTGAACGGCTCATTGAGCGCAAGCAATCCTCCATGCAACGCGTGCGCATCATGGATCTGGGCTGCGGAAGTGCCGACGGCTACGAGTTGCTCACCGGTATCCGGCATCGCGACGCGGACTTGCAGGAGTTTGAGGTAGCCCTTCTGACACCGGACATCCTCGGTTTCTACAAAGGGGTGGACTTGAACGAAGAACTCATCCGGCAGGCCCGCAGCATTTACGACCACAGCCCCAAACTCTATTTCGAGCAGGCCGATTTCTCCCAGGGATTGCCCTTGTTTGAGAACGAGAAACCCTACGACCTGTACTTCGCCTCGTACGGCACCTGTTCCCATCACAACGACGACGAAACCCTAATTCAACTGCTGGTAGAGGTCGCCGAACGCGTGGATGAGTACTGCGTAATCGTATGTGACTGGCTCGGGCGATACTCCTACGAGTGGCAATCGCTATGGACCAACGACCTCTCGGAAAACCGCAACATGGATTACGTGGTTTCCTACATCTACGAAAAGGAAGAACGGGAACAGAGATGTGACGAACTCGAACACCTCCACCTCCGTCTGGTCAGCCGCCAGGAAGCCGAAAACGTCGTTGCCGAAGCGAGTAACCGGGCGGGGGTCGATATTAGATCGCTGGGGTACTTCGACCGCTCGATTTTCACCGGCCGGCACATGGATACGGCCGAATACAATCCTCATGCTCAGCCTATCCGCCAGGCGGTCAACTCGTTGCACGAGCCGAACGTGCGTACCGACCCGAGTTCTCTGCTGGTCGACTACATGCCGAAATCGGGTTTTGAATTCATCAATGACTATTTCGAACAACTTCAGATGTGCTGGAATACGTTGGTGCTCTATGTCGACGAACTTATGCAAGCCTACGACGTGCAGACGCGGACCTTCTCGTCAGAACCGCCACCCGTCCCGGCTTCATACCCTCCCGCGCTTCGAGAAATGATGGACCGGATGAGACTGGTGGTCGACGGGGTCGGCTGGCTTGGTCTTGGTCTGCCTCGCGAGAATATTATCGAGCCACAACTCGGTTATGCCCTGCGTCATCTGGAGATGAATCTCCAGCAGGGACTTGGCTGCGCACACGGTCTGGTGGGAATCTTCGAAGTGGACAAGACTTAGCCTGGGGAGCGAGAACATGGAGACCGCAGCCGAGTTTCTGTGCGCATATCGAGAGCAGGCCGGCCTGGATGCGGACGATGCTCTAGGGTTTCTTATCGATTTCCTTCGCAACTACGGGATGGTTGAAAGAGCTGCCACTGCCCTGTGCGATCTCATTGATACCGAGGGAATGACCTCGGACCTTGCAGGTCTTTTGCAGGAATCCGGACTTGATCGTGGCGGATGATGCCGATTTGCCGGCCGGAGAAGACACTCGCGATTAGGATCACTTGAGAGTTTCCGACGCAAGGTACCAAGATGGACACTATCTGTCAGCGATGTGGCAAGTGCTGCATGATCCAATCCCTTCCCCCGTTCTGGCGGCCGTTCAACGACTTGCCTGTAAACGAACAACCGCCCGAAGAAGCTGTTGAAGAACTCCAAGACTACCTCGACCGCTTGACTGCCGGCAAGTGCGGAAACGTGCGAGACATCGCTATTGGCTTTGCTCAACTGTTCCACTCCCCGTGCCTCTGGTTCGACCAGAAGAGATTACGTTGCAGGTACTACGAGTTTCGTCCAAAAGCGTGCCGGGACTTCGCTTACACAAAATGGAGTCGCGAGGAACTCGACAAGACGATTGACGGCTTACTGGGGCAGGTAACCGAAGAAGGCACAACGCTTGAACACTCTCATTACGGCATGTTCAGCGAAACCAGGGAATCGTTTTCCGAGGATTCAACGTGATTACCCTCTCACAGGTTAGTAAGTCGTTTGATGGCGGAACCACCTTTGCGGTTCGCGACCTGTTCCTGGAGATTAAGGACGGTGAGACCTTGGTGCTGTTGGGTTCTTCGGGATGCGGGAAGACGACAACACTCAAGATGATCAACCGGCTCTTGGAGCCGAGCAGCGGCAAAATCGAAGTGGACGGCCGCGACATTCTGGCCCAGAATCCTATCGAACTACGCCGGTCTATCGGCTACGTGTTCCAAGGAATTGGGTTGTTTCCACACATGACCGTTGGGCAGAACATTGAGATCGTTCCTCGCCTGTTGGGTTGGCCGCCCAGAGAGCGGCGGGCGAGAGCACAAGACCTTCTCGGGTTGATCGGCCTGTCCCCGGGAGAATATGCGGGGCGGTTGCCCGAGGAACTCTCGGGCGGGCAGCAACAGAGGGTCGGCGTCGCCCGCGCCCTGGCCGCTGATCCCGCCTACCTCCTGATGGACGAGCCGTTCGGGGCCCTCGATGCGCTCACACGGGACACGCTACAACAAGAATTGCTGTCGATGAAGAAAGTGTTGGGAAAGACAATCGTCTTTGTCACACACGACATCTTCGAGGCCCTAACCCTGGGCGACCGGATCGCGGTTTTGCACGAGGGAGAACTTCAGCAAGTGGGCGAGAAGGAAGAAATACTCCGTGTCCCGGCCACCCCCTTTGTCCGAGAGTTGTTCGAGAAGCCTGCCAAACAACTGGCCGCGTTCGGGGGATTCTTTGATGAATGACCCATCTTGGGCAGCATTTCTGGCCGATCACGCGGGAGAACTCCTGCTGCGCACAGGGCAGCACGTCGTGCTAACCGCCGTTTCCACCGGCTTGGCCATTGGGCTCGGTATGCCGATGGGGATTCTTGCCTTTCGCGTGCGGTGGATTCGCGCTCCGATCGTCGGTGTCGTCGGCATCCTGCAAACCATCCCCAGTCTGGCGATGCTCGTGTTGCTCTTGGCCCTGCTGGGGAAGATCGGGACGGTCCCGGCGGTGATCGCGCTGACACTCTACGCCCTGTTGCCGATTGTCCGCAACACGCTGACGAGCATGGAGGAAGTTTCGTCCGAGGTGCTGGAGGCGGCTCGGGGCATCGGAATGACGCACTGGCAGCAACTCTCGATGGTGCGGCTGCCGTTGGCCCTACCGGTCATCATCGCGGGTATCCGGACGGCGGCGGTCGTGTGTGTCGGGATCGCAACGCTTTCGGCGTTTATCGGCGCCGGCGGGTTGGGACAATTCATCAATCGCGGTCTGGCCCTCAACAATACACGGCTGATTCTGCTGGGGGCGATCCCCGCCGCTTTGCTTGCCCTGCTCGTCGATTTCGCGATCGGCGCCGCCGGTTGGGCCCTCGACCCACGAAAAAAGGCCAAACGGCAAAGCCGTCAAGATACGACCATCCGCGCTGCGGTCATTTGCCTTCCCTTTGTGCTTCTTGTTGGTGGGCTCGGCGCCTACTTCGAGACCCGCCCCGACGTCGTTATCGGCTCCAAAAACTTCACCGAGCAATTGATTCTCGGCCACATGATGGCGCAAGTCATCGAGGACCAAACCGATCTGAAGGTCGAACGCCGATTCTGTCTGGCAGGGACCATGATCTGCCACGGGGCGCTGGTCAACGGAGAAATCGACCTGTACGCCGAGTATACCGGGACCGCGTTGAAGACGGTTCTCGGCCGGGAAGGATCGGCCGACCCGGACGAGGTCTACCAACTCGTCTCGCAGGAGTACGCGCGAGATTACGACGCCCGGTGGCTTACGCCTTTCGGCATGAACAACACGTACGCGATAACGGTCCGCGCCAAGGACGCAAAGGAACATGGGTGGAAAACGATCTCCGACCTCGCCCCGTTCGCCGAAGAGCTTCGGGCCGGATTCACCGCCGAGTTCGCGGAGCGACCCGACGGCTATCCCGGACTCCGGAAAGCCTACGGATTCGAGTTCGGAAATGCGAAAGACCTGGACCCTGGGTTAATGTACAAAGCGATTGCCGGCGGCGAAGTGGATGTCATTGCCGCCTTCGCAACCGATGGCCGGATCGCCGCGTACAATCTAATGCCGCTTGTGGACGACCGGAAGTTTTTCCCGCCCTATTACGCGGCCCCGGTCGTACGGAACCAGATCCTCACCGAGTATCCGGAACTCCGCGAGGTGTTGCTGTCGTTGGGAGAGATCCTCGACGATGCGACCATGCAGCAACTGAACTTCGCCGTCGATCATGAGAAACGCAACCCGGCCGAAGTTGTAAGGGAATTCTTACTCTCACGCAAGTTAATAGCACCCTAAGCTCCGGCCGCCGGCGGCTCGGGGCAGAGAATCTCGAAACGGTCGCGAATATCACGGTCGATCTCCGGCGGAATCCGGGGCGGTTGGGCTTGTTCGATGATCTCTTCGGCCCGCCGGCGGGCGTTTTGAAGAATGTCGCGGTGCCGATCGTCCGGAGTGGCCGCCATACCCGATCGCTCTTGCCGCGATGCGAGCATCGGCTCGAAATACTCATGGCGCAGGTGCCGTACGGTGTGCTCCAGGGACAAGAAGTTGCCGCCGGGGCCCACCTCGCGGATCTCGTCAATCGCAAGGTGCTCCTCATCGACATCGATGCCGCGCAGCATTTTCATCGCCATCCCAATGATCTCGTTGTCAATCACGAACTGCCCGTAATCCACCGTCATGATCGAGTCGAGAACGCCCGCTGCGTGGTGAATGTAGTTCCCGCCCGCCAGCGCCACCTGGCAGATCGAAAAGGTCTTCTCGTAGATCGCCTGGATGCTTGGGATCTTTGCTTCGGTGATGCCGGCCGAGCAGTAGTTGGGAACGCCCAGGTAGGCCGCGAGTTGGGAGATGGCCGCATTCATCAGTCCGAATTCCACGCCTCCGGCCCGGTAGCTGAGATCGTGCATATCGGCCATGCCGGGTATGCCGCCGTACAAAACCGGGGCGCCGGGGCAGATAAGCTGACTCAAGACGAGGCCGGAGAGTTCCTCCGCGTGGAGTTGTGTCAGCGTCCCCGACATGGTAAGGGGCGACGTCGCCCCAGCCATGGGCGCCGCGGAAAGTGCGACGGGAATCCGCCGCCGGACGAGTTCCATTAGCACTCGTGTCGTTTCCGTATCGAAGGTCAACGGACTGATCATCCAACTCGCGATGAACGAAATGAACGGCCGTTGGCGGAGTACCTCTTCGCCGCCGGCGATCCGCGCGGCCATATCCAGCACGTCATGGGTACCCTGCAAAGTATAGCCGGCGCCCATGACGTGTTTGCCGGTGTTGGCCAACGAGGCGTAGAACTCGTTGACCGCGAGCTCCTCGGCCGGCACGTCCTGCGCCGCACACGGCCGGATGAAGAAATGTACGTTTTCCAGGCCGTCAACGAGCCTAGCAAGGTTGGCGATGTCCGCCAGCGTTCCCGGTCGGACCTCGTCGGTATCCGGGGCGATCACACGAACCGCAGCGCCGCCGGTGCCCATGTGGACCTTGGCGTCTTCGAGCGTCAGGTCGTAGCCGAAATCACGTCCGTACAGACAAACCGTCGACGGAGCAGAGGTCAGGCTCCTTTCAACGAGCCTCGCGGGGATGCGTACACGGTGCTCGGCGGCGTCCACCACGGCTCCCGCGTTCCGGAAGACATCCACGGCCTCGGGCAACTCCACGTGTACGCCGATCTCTTCCAGGATTCGCAGTGCGCTGGCGTGGATGCGGCCCACCTGATCCTGTGTCAGCGGACGGTATCGGCCACCCGCAAGACCGTATTCCATAGGAGAACCTTTCCAGGGCGGATGCCCGTTCTCGCCGAGGGTGCGGTGCTGAAACGTCTCACTTGAGACTTCTAATCGTCATCAAAACGAAGACGACCTATTTGGTTCCGTAATCGGACGGTCTCCCGGTAGATCAGATCGAGGTTGGAATCCCGAACAGTTGGCAAGCTCACTCTGGCACGGACGACGTCATCAAACTGAAATTCGGCCGTAATGAGTTCATCCTCCGTCCCCGCTTCGGCGACCACCTCACCATGGGGGCCAAATATCTTCGACCCGCCCCAGAACTCGAATTCCCCTTCCGTTCCCACTCGATTGACAACGACGGTCGGCAGGCCGTAGATGTACGAGTAGAACTGAATCACCATATGCCACGCATCGGGATTCGAGAAACGGTGGTCGATTGTGCCGCTTGCCGAGTTAATCGGGATAGTCAGGATCGTAGCCCCTCCCACGGCGATCAGGTGAACCAACCCCGGATTCCAGGCGTCGGAACAGGTCAGGATGGATGCGTGCCACGGGTCTTTGATATCAAAAGTGTCGATATATCTACCGGCGCCAAAGAGTTTGCCCTCGGCCAGCTTGCCGTAGTTTGGCAGGTTCAACTTCCGATGCACGAACAGAACATCCCCGTCGCGCACCGCTACCGAAGAGTTGTGAAGCTGCGCAGCGAATCCCAGTTCGACCATTCCAAAGATGGTGGTAATCCCTTGGCTCGCTCTCGCAATAGCCAGAACCTCATCACTGTCGAGTCGGCGTGCGACCGCGGGGACCCTCTCGGTCAAATCGTAGCCCGTCAGAGAAAGCTCCGGGAATACAATCACGTCGGCCGCTTCGCGTTTTGCCCCCTCGATGTGGCGGAGGTGTGTGTCCACGTTCTCTGCCAGTTGACCCAAGATGGGAGCAATCTGTGCTGCAACAACCTTCAACCTAGACATCTCAGTATCCTATCGCTTTCGCTCGCGTGCAGGTTGCGTGATAGTCGGTGGAACCTCTTCAGCAAGAGGTGCCGCATCACTCGGTACCACCGCTTTCTCGAGATATCGCGAAACATCTTCTTCCGCCGCGCCGGCTGCACCAGGAACAAGCACAGGTGCAGCCTCGATTTCTTGAGCGTCCATCATGGAGGCGATCCGCTGAAGTGTCGCCAGAATCATCGTCTGTTCCCATTCATCGAGTCTGGCCAACTGGCCATGAAACCGTTCTTGCAACAGCGAGGGAGCTGCCTTTTCTACTGCAGTTCCCTTTTCAGTCAATTCCACCACCACACTCCGTCGATCTTTGTCACCCCGGGTACGGGTCACCAACCCCCGGGTTTCCATGCGGTTTAGAATGCCGGTAACGGTACCCTGGCTGAGGTGAATTGCTTTTGCCAGCACGCCAACCGTGACGGGCTGAAGTCGACTGATCGATTGCAGCGCCGCAAGTTGTGGTGCGGTCAGACCGTGTTCCTGCAACAAGAGTCGGGAATGCAGATCAATCGCCCGAGTAATGCGCCGCAGCGCGGCGATGACTTGGTCTTCCGGAGTCAAGGAGTCCAACATTCGTACTGTCTCTCGCGAAGGATGAGGGATGTTCTCCCAACATAGTAAGATACGGCAGGGCCTGCTGTCAATCCCCCTCGCTTTGGTGTCCAGAAACGTTCCCCAAATGCTCGGGGTCTCCTTCAAGCATTTGCCCAACTGCCGGTGGGCTGTCAAGAGGCATGTTGGCTCTTGCTCTTGTGCAAAAAGTAAAAGCAACCGGCCAACAGCAGACCTGCTCCTGTCACGGACATGAAATAGCACAGCCCAAGGAAAAAGTCGAATTTCAAGACGTCTGGTCTGGCGAGATCACCGTAGAGCATCACGGCGATTGTCCCCGTGTATCCCTGTCCCTTGTATGGTGATTTCTAACCCTATACCCAATCCACTGCAGTCGTGGCAGACTGGGGGGTTGTGGAGTCGCGAGGAGCGGTATCCTGTCCCTGGGGCCTGGACCTCTTTTGGGAGATTTCGCCCTCCGACCTTTGGTTTGAGGAATTGGTACATCATGCGGCTTGACCGCTTATCACAAGGACCTCCTGTACCAAAGGATACGCGGGGGAGTCTCGCGGCTGCGTACTTCGAATTAGTGCGTTTACATGCAGCACCGATGGGGAGGATATAATGTCCAAGAAACAAACGACACCGATTTTGCACCTGGGTGTGGGAATTGATACGGCTCGCTATATCGTTTTGTGCAAACGCTGCACCTGCCCATGACCGTTTCGGTTTGGGCCTGGAGCCGGTCATCCACCGCCAGCGCGACCGAAAACTGGAAGAGGCTCGCGAGATCCGACGCAGGCGCCGTCAGGCCGCTCGCGAGGATCGCAACGACGCTGCCCCCACTGAGCGTGTGACGGCCTCAGGCGGCCTTGACTTCG
>Ga0180432_10001637_pt1 | contig 34994 bp, 33 predicted proteins | sample SS_ome_10_FD_132414 | JGI IMG/M metagenome (GOLD analysis project Ga0180432, IMG submission 132414) | Hypersaline lake sediment archaeal communities from the Salton Sea, California, USA - SS_1_MS_2 metaG | ecosystem: Environmental > Aquatic > Non-marine Saline and Alkaline > Hypersaline >... | reverse complement strand
TGGGTATATCAAGCGCGTGCCCGTGGACGCTTATCGGACCCAGGGGCGTGGTGGGCGCGGGGTGATCGGGATGACCACCCAAGACGAGGATGACATCTTGTATCTGTTCTCCGCCAGCACCCTCGATTCCATCTTGTTCTTCAGCAACCAGGGCAAGGTATACCAGGAGCGTGTCTACCAGATTCCCAGCGCCGATCGGACTGCCAAGGGGGTGCTCCTGGCCGGCATTCTGGCCCTCGATGCCGACGAGCGGATCACGGCGGCGGTGGCTGTGTCGGATTTCGATCAGGATGGCTACCTGACGATGTTCACGCGGAAGGGCCGGGTCAAGCGCACCGAGTTGAACGAGTTCAGCAGCGTGCGCCCAAGCGGGCTGATCGCCCTCAATCTGGAGGAGGGGGACGAGCTGGGGTGGGTCAGGCTGACGAAGGGGGATCATGATTTGATCGTCGTCACCGAACAGGGGCAGGCGTTGCGCTTCAGCCAGGAGGATGTGCGTCCCATGGGACGTGCCGCCATGGGGGTCAACGCCATCAAGCTGGATCCCGGCGACTACATCGCCAGCGCATCGGTCGTTGAGCCGGACGCGGACCTGCTGGTTGTCACCACCAGAGGGTACGGCAAGCGCACCTCTCTGGATGAGTTCTTGGTCAAGGGGCGCTATGGGAAGGGAGTGCGCTGTCAGGGCGGCAAGCGGAGACGAACCGGCGTCGTCGCTGCTGCCCGCGTGGTGCATCCTGACGACGAGATCACCCTTATCTCGGCCGAGGGCATGGTGCTCCGAGCCGCTGTGGGTGATATTCCTCGCATGAGCCGAGCGGCCCGAGGGGCGAGTATGATGGACCTGAAGCGAGGGGATGAGATCGCGTCGGTGGCGGTGGTGGCGGGTGAGTGAGGCCCATATGTGGACCGATCTTCACGAACGTCGCCCCGGTCAGATGCTGGCCTTTGTGCCGGAGCCGGAGGTCGAACTGCTGGCTGAAACACTGGTGGCCTTCGCCAACTCCGACGGCGGCACCATCCTCATCGGCGTGAATGAGAGAGGAAAACTCACGGGGCAGGTCTATGAGGACGAGGTGGAGGTGGCCTTGCAGGCCGCCGTGCGAAAGTGCCGCCCTCCGGTTGAGGCGCGTTGGCACCAGGCAGCGGCCCGGGAGGGCCTGGCCTTCGCCATCGTCGTCGCCCGCAGCCCCGAGCTTCACAGCCTGGCCGACGGACGCGTGTTGGTCCGCGTGGGGGTGGAGAATCGTCCTCTCAGCGGCGACCAAATCCGCCAACTGGCCGCCACCAAATCCACCGGCGATTTTGAGGCGGAGCCCGCTCCTGGGGCGCGCCGGGAGGACTTCGACGCCGAGATTGTCGAGGAGTTTGTCGGAAAATGGCAGGAGCGCCAACACCGGGAGTGGACGCATTCGGTGGACGATCTGTTGCTTGAGGTGGGCGCCCTGGGCGAGAACGGTCAGGTGACCGTCACGGGGGTGTTGCTGTTCGCCCACAACCCCCAGGTGTTCCTGCCTCAGAGCGGACTGACTTTCGTCAAGTTTGTTGGCACCCAACCGCGCGGTGAGGGCGGACAGCCGGGCTATGGCCGCCGCGAGGAGATCGGCGGTTCCCTTGCCCGCATCATCCAGCGTACGTGGGAGATCGTGGGGGAGGAGATGCGTACCGGGGCGGTCGTCTCCGGCTTAGAACGGGAGGAGCGCACCGAGTATCCGGTGGCGGCTGTCCGTGAGGCGTTGGTCAACGCCATCGCACATCGGGACTACCGGCTGGGAGGGCGCCGGATCGAGGTACGCATGTTCTCCGACCGCATGGAGATCGTCAGCCCGGGCGGGTTGCCCGGTTTCATCACTGTGGACAATATCGTGGAGGAGCACTTCTCGCGCAACCCTCGCATCGTCGCCGGCCTGTACAACTGGGGCTATATAGAGGAGCTGGGGCTGGGTGTGGACCTGATGATCGAGGAGATGGTCCGGGCCGGTCATCCCCCGCCCAGCTTTAAGGACACCCCTTACTCTTTCACCGTCACGCTGCGGAACGTCCGCGAGCGGGAGCCCTTGCCCTCTTGGACGCGCACGATGAACGAGCGGCAGGCCAGGGCGCTGGCCTACGTCCAGGAGAACGGCCGCATCACCAACCGGGAATACCGTACCCTCTGTCCCGACGTCACCGCTGAGACTCTGCGTCTGGATCTGGTTGATCTGGTGGAGCGCGGGATTTTGCTTAAGATTGGGGCCAAAAAGGGAACGTATTACATATTGAAGTGAGAAATGACCCCGCGCCAGGCCTGGGACGACGACCTGGCGACGATTTTATCCCAAATTTATCCCAAATAAAATTTGGGATATCTTGCTTACTTCACCTTATGTTAAGTTGAAAACTGATAAGGAGGGCTCCTCTATGGACCTGCAGCTCAGCGATGAACATCGCATGATCCGGGACATGGCACGCGAGTTTGCTCAAAAGGAGATCGCGCCCATCGCGGCCTATCACGATGAGACGGGGGAGTTTCCCTACGACACGGTTGAGAAAATGGGGGCCCAGGGGTTCATGGGCATTGAAGTGCCGGTGGAATATGGTGGCGTGGGGATGGATACGTTGGCCTACGTGTTGGCGTTGGAGGAGATCTCCAAGGCCGATGCGTCCCACGGCGTCGTCATGTCCGTCAATAACTCCCTCTATTGTCATGGGTTCCTCCACTACGGCACCGAGGAGCAGCGGCACAAGTACCTGCGGCCGGTCGCTAGCGGGGATGTCGTCGGTGCCTTCGCCCTCACCGAGCCTCAGTCGGGGTCCGATGCCGGCAACATCCGCGTGACGGCCCTTCTCTCCCCCGACGGCTCCCATTACGTCGTCAACGGCACGAAATCGTGGATCAGCAGCGGGCCAGCGGCGAAGTACATCCTGCTCTTCGCCCAGACCGACCCCGACGCCGAGCCTCGTCATCATGGCGTCAGCGCCCTCATCGTCGACACCCACGAACCGGGCTTCTCCCGCGGAAAAACCGAGCCCAAGCTGGGTATCCGGGCCTCGGCCACCTGCGAGGTTCACTTCGAGGATTACGAATGCCCGGTCGAGGCCCGTCTGGGTCAAGAGGGGGACGGCTTCAAGATCGCCATGGCGGTGTTGGACGCCGGTCGCATCGGCATCGCCGCCCAGGCCCTGGGCATCGCCGAGGCGGCCTACGAGGCCTCGGTGCGGTACGTCCGCGAGCGGGAGGCCTTCGGTAGGAAGATCGGCCAGTTCCAGATGATCCAGCAGAAGGTGGCCGATATGAGGATGCGTATTGAGGCCAGTAGATTGCTGATCTACCAGGCGGCGCTGGCCAAGGAGGCCTCGCAGGAGACCGGGCGCCGTTACACGCTGGAGTCTTGCATGGCCAAGACCTTCGCCTCGGAGACGGCGATGTGGGTCACTACCCAGGCGATCCAGATCCACGCAGGGATGGGATACAGCAAGGAACTGCCCCTCGAGCGCTATTTTCGCGACGCCAAGGTCACTGAGATCTACGAAGGGACCAATGAGATCCAGCGTATGGTGATCGCCAGGTTGGAGACGGGGCTGAGATAAGGCCGGGATCGAGTGCCGTCGTGGCGGGAGACGTAAGGACTGTGGGGAGACGTGGATGAAAACCTTATCTTCGGAAAACGGATCGGTGACTCTCCACGTGAGGCTCCACGGCGGGCGACCATCAGGACCTTCAGGATGTCACGCCGCTGCTGGGGGCGGGAAAGCTGAGGTCGGTGATGGTGGGCCGGATGATGCCTCTCTTCGAGGGTCGGGCCGCCTGCGAACCCTTGGGACGAGAGGGACAGTTCGGGAGGATCGTGCCCGTGTCGTCAAGCGTCGCGATCTTACCCGGCCTCGGAGGTGGGTGATCGCGCTTAGCGTCCTGGTGCTGGCGCTGGGGCTGGCGAACCTGGTGCGGGCGGGGATGGCCCTGCGCTACGACGCCCTCCTGCCCGGGCTCCCGCTGACGGTGCCGCTGGTCTATCTGGCGGTGATGGGATGTTTCTGGGGCCTGGCCTTCCTCGCCTGTGTGTGGGGGCTCGTCCGTTTCCGCCCCTGGGGGCGGTGGTTCACCCTGGCGACGGTGACCCTCTATGAGGTCCACGTCTGGGTCAACCACTTGCTGTTCGACGCCTCCGACTACGCTCGCCAGACCTGGCCGCGGGACCTGCTGCTGACGTTGCTTCTGCTGGCCCTGGCCTGGGGCTTGCTCAACCTGCGCTCTGTACGAGAGACGTTTGAAAGGAAAGGAGAAGAGCTACCATGACCCGTCTCGCTGTTCTGTCCGACATTCACGGTAACCTGCTGGCGCTGGAGGCCGTTCTGGCCCACCTCCACGCCCAGGGAGCGCCCGATGCCACATGGGTCCTGGGCGACTTGGTCGCTTTCTGTCCCTGGCCGGTTGAGACGCTGGACCGGCTGCGGGGGCTGCCCGCCGCCCAGTTCCTGCAGGGCAACACCGACCGCTATCTGGTCACCGGACGCCGGCCCGCCGTCCAGGTGCGCTCGCCCGAGGAGTGGGCCAGCCTGCCCGCCTCCCTGGCCATGCGAGATGCCAACTTTCGCTGGACCGTGAAGCGTATCTCCTACGCCGACTACGAATTCCTGCGCGACCTGCCGTCGCGACTGGAGATGGACCTACCCAGGTACGGCCGCGTCGTGGCCGTCCACGCCACCCTGGCCGACGACGAGACGAATATCTATCCTGGTACGCCGGACGAGCAGGTCTATCCGCACCTGTCTGGCCTGGACGCTCGGATGCTGCTCTATGGTCACACCCACCGGCCGGTGGACCGCATCGTGGATGGCGTTCGTCTGGTCAACGGTGGCAGCGTGGGCCTGCCGTTGGACGGCGACCCCCGCCCTGCCTACGCAGTGCTTGATTTCGAGCGCGGACGGTGTGACGTCGCCATCCACCGCGTGACGTACGATCGGGAGGCGGTGATCGCCGAGCTGGAGCGGGTGGATCACCCGGCACGGATGTGGGTGAGCCGCATATTGCGCCAGGCAAGGGCCTGAGGAAAGAGGGTGACGGGGAGGAGGCAGTGTTGGACGATGTGAGAAGGGCGAAACGGGAGTGGGAGGAGACGACCGTCGAGAGGGCCATCGACCGCTTTCCCGAGCGGCGGGAGCGGTTCGAGACCCCGTCGGGCATTTCCCTCGACCGGGTTTACACTCCTGCCGAGGTGGCGACCGACTATGTCCAAGACCTGGGGTTCCCCGGCGAGTACCCCTTCACCCGGGGGGTACAGCCCACGATGTACCGGGGCCGCCTGTGGACCATGCGCCAATATGCCGGCTACGCCACGGCTGAGGAGTCGAACGCACGCTACAAGTATCTGTTGGAGCAGGGCCAGACCGGGCTCTCCGTCGCCTTCGACCTCCCCACCCAGATCGGCTACGACGCCGATGACCCGCTGGCCGAGGGGGAGGTGGGCAAGGTGGGCGTCTCAATTGGCTGTCTGGACGACGCGCGGGTCCTGTTTGACGGCATCCCGCTGGATCGGGTCAGCACCTCCATGACCATCAACGCCCCGGCGTCCATCCTGCTGGCGATGGTCATCGCCGTGGCGAAGGAGCAGGGGGTGGAACCCCGCCAACTGCGCGGCACGGTCCAGAACGACATCCTGAAGGAGTACATCGCCCGCGGCACCTACATCTTCCCCCCTCGCCCCTCCATGCGGTTGGTGACCGACCTCTTCCGTTACTGTGCCGCCCGGGTCCCTAAGTGGAACACTATCAGCATCAGCGGCTACCACATCCGCGAGGCCGGGTCTACGGCCGTACAGGAGGTCGCCTTCACCTTGGCCAACGGCGTCGCGTACGTCCAGGCGGCCATTGAGGCCGGGTTGGACGTGGATGCCTTCGCCCCGCGTCTCTCCTTTTTCTTCAACGCTCACAACGATCTGCTGGAGGAGGTCGCCAAGTTCCGCGCCGCCCGCTGCCTGTGGGCGCGGTTGATGCGGGAGCGCTTCGACGCTCAAGACCCCCGTTCCTGCCGGCTGCGCTTCCACACTCAGACCGCCGGCTGCACGCTCACCGCCCAGCAGCCGGAGGTCAACGTGGTCCGGGTGACGCTCCAGGCGCTGGCGGCGGTGCTGGGCGGCACCCAGTCCCTGCATACCAACTCCCGCGACGAGGCGCTGTGGCTGCCCACCGAGGAGTCGGTCCGCATCGCCCTGCGCACCCAGCAGGTCATCGCCCACGAGTCGGGGGTCGCCAGCTCGGTGGACCCCCTGGCCGGATCCTACGTGATCGAGTACCTGACGGACGAGATCGAGTGGCGGGCGCGGGAGTATATTGAGCGGATCGACGCCATGGGTGGGGCGCTGGCGGCTATCGAGCAGGGCTACGTTCAGCAGGAGATCGCCGACGCGGCCTACGGCTACCAGAGGGAGGTGGAGACGGAGGACCGGGTCGTGGTGGGGGTGAACGCATACCAGGTGGAGGAGAGGGCGGTGGCGATGGAGCGGCTGGTGGTGGACCCCGCCGTCGAGCAGCACCAGCGGGCGCGGCTGGCTGCGTTGCGCGCGCGGCGGGATGGCGAGCGGGCCTCGGCCCTCCTTTCTCGCATCGAGGAGGCTGCCCGCGCCCCCGACCAGCCCTTGATGCCCCTGTTCGTCGCCGCGGTGGAGGCCGAGTGTACCCTGGGGGAGATCTGCGGCGTCCTGCGGGGGGTATGGGGGGAGTACCGGCCGGCGATATGTGTCTAGGTTTGGAGTTGAGACAGTGATCAGGAGGGCAGACGCATGACCGAACCCATGTTGAGCGTGGAGAGGGCCCAGGAGCGGGTGTTGGAGGCGTTCCGGCCCCTGGAGTCGGAGCGGGTGGCACCCCTTGAGGCGCTGGGCCGCGTGTTGGCCGAGGACGTGCACGCCGGTGAGGACATCCCGCCCCACGACAATTCGTCCATGGATGGCTACGCGGTGCGATCTGCCGACACCGCGGGGGCTGGCCACCAGGCCCCCGTCCGGCTGCGCGTGGTGGACGAGCTGCCAGCGGGCTACGTGACCGGGACGGAGGTGGCCCCCGGCACGGCCGTGCGCATCATGACCGGCGCGCCCCTCCCGCCGGGCGCCGACGCCGTCGTCCGCGTCGAGGACACCCGCGCCGAGGGGGAATGGGTCGAGATCTTCGTCGCGGCGCCGGTGGGCCAATACGTCCGCCCGGCCGGGGAGGACGTGCGCCAGGGAGAGCTGGTACTGCCAAAGGGGACGCTCGTCCGCCCGCAGGAGGTGGGCATGCTGGCCACCCTGGGGCGCAAGGAGGTGCCCGTCACCCGCCGCCCCCGCGTGGCGATCCTGGCCACCGGTGATGAGTTGGTCGAGATCGACGCTCCCCTCGCTCCGGGGAAGATCCGCGACGCCAACAGCTACTCTAACGCCGCCCAGGTCGTCCAATGTGGGGGGGAGCCCATCCTGTTGGGCATCGCCCGCGACCGGGTGGACGAGTTGACGGACAGGATCCGGGCCGGGCTGACCGGCGTGGATCTGTTCCTCACCTCTGGGGGGGTGTCGGTGGGCGATTTCGACCTGGTGAAGCAGGTGCTGGCCAGCGAGGGGCGGATCCACTTCTGGCGGGTGTGCATGAAGCCGGGCAAGCCCCTGGCCTTCGGATGGATCGGCCCTTCGGCAGGCTCAGGACAGCGCCCCTCGACGGGCTCGGGTCGCGTGCCGCTGCTGGGATTGCCCGGCAACCCCGTCTCGGTCATGGTCTCCTTCGAGATGTTCGCCCGCCCGGCCATGCTGAAGATGTTGGGGATGACGCGGTGGCAGCGGCCCACCGTCGAGGCCACCCTGATGGACGAGGTGAGGCACAAGGACGAGCGGCGTCACTACCTGCGCGTCCGCCTTGAGGAGCGCAGCGGGGGCTACCGCGCCTACCTGACCGGCGGCCAGGGATCGGGCATCCTGAGCTCGATGGTCAAGGCCAACGGGCTGGCGATCATCCCCGAGGACTGGGACCACGTACCGGCCGGCGCGCGGGTGCGGGCGCTGGTGCTGGACGCTAGGTGGTAGATGGACAGGGTGCGGTCCCCGTCCTGGCGTGGCTACCTCATCGCCCTGGCCTCCACGATCACCTGGTCGACGACGGCGATCTTCATCAGTTATCTGACCACCCGCTTCCGCATGCCGCCGCTGGTGCTGGCCTTCTGGCGGAACCTGCTCGTGGTGGGGGCGCTTCTCGCCGCCATCACCGTGACGGCCCGGCCGCTGCTGCGTCTGGAGCGGCAACACCTGCCGTTTTTCGTCCTCTACGGCCTGGCCCTGTCGGTCTTCAACGCCCTGTGGACTGTCTCGGTGGCGCTCAACGGGGCGGCCGTGGCCACAGTGTTGTGCTACAGCTCGCCCGCCATCACGGCCCTGGTCGCGCGCCTGTGGGGCGGGGAGCGACTGGGGAGGCTCAAGATCGGCGCGTTGGTCTTGAGCATCGCTGGCTGCGTCTTCGTGTCCGGCGCGTACGACCCGGCCACCTGGCGCGTCAACCCAGCCGGCGCCCTGATCGGCCTGACGGCTGGCGCGGCCTTCGCCACCTACGGTCTGTTGGGCAAGGCCGCCTCCCGGCGGGGGATCAACCCGTGGACGGCGACGCTGTACACCTTCATCTTCGGCACGCTCTTTCTGCTGTTCGTACAGCGGCCCGACACGCTCATGTGGCTCTCTCGCCCGCTGGCCGAGGGGGCGGCGGGGCGGCACGAGGCCGCGCTGGGATGGGGGACGCTGACGCTGCTGGCCGTCGGCCCCACCGTGGGCGGATATGGCCTGTACACGGTCAGCCTGACCCACCTGCCGGTCACGACGGCCAGCCTGATCACCACGCTGGAGCCGGTCCTGACGGCGGGGTGGGCCTTCTGCTTCCTGGGGGAGCGCTTGACCCTCCCTCAGTTCCTGGGCGGGGGCCTGGTCCTGGTGGGCGTGGCGCTGGTGCGCCTCGGCGAGCGCGGGGGTGTCGCCGCCCGGCAGTGAGACTTGCTTGCCTTTTGGACGCAATCCGGATACAATCTTCATTGACCCCGAGGAGCGGACCGAATGGATATCATGCTGACCACCACAGATGGGGGACTCACCCCCGTGGCCGGCGACGAGCCCTGACCTGCATCCGGTATTGAGTGTCCAGTATCAAGCAAGGAGACCAACATGCGAGATCAAATTGAGGCCGCGCTGCGCGGCAGCCGGGCCGACTACACCGAGATTCGTCTGGAGGAGGGGGAGAGCACCCGCGTCGTCTTTCGCGGTCAGGACCTGGAGACCGCCGACGTGGTCCTGGACCGGGGTGGGATCGTGCGCTGCCTGGTGCGGGAGGGAGGCTGGGGCATCGCCACCTTCAACGACCTGGCCGATCTGCCCCGCCGCGTGGAGCAGGCCTACCAGGGTGCCCGCGCTATCCAGGCCGAGGAGCCCATCGAGCTGGCGCCCATTCCTGCCTGCCAGGAGACGATCGCCGTCCCGCTCCAGCGTGACTTCCGCGGGGTCTCGTTGACGGATAAGAAGGCCCTGGCGCAGGAGTACAACGACATCCTCCTGCGCTTCGACCCCCGCATCGTGGACACCCATACCGTCTACGCCGACATCTTCAGCCGCGTCGTCCTGGCCAGCTCCGACGGGACGTACGTCGAGGAGGAACGTCCTATGGTCAACGTCGCCTTCAGCGGGGTGGCCCGTCAGGACGGGGACGTCCAGCGGGCCTTCGAGGCGGTGTCGAAGGTGGCCGGGTTCGAGGCGGTGGTGGGGCACCACGAGCTGGTCGAGGCGGTGGCCCGGCGGGCGGTGGACCTCCTCGCCGCCCCCCAGGTCAAGGGCGGACGCTACACCGTGGTCTGCAATCCGCGCATGACGGGGGTTTTCGCCCACGAGGCCTTCGGCCACCTCTCCGAGGCCGACTTCGTCTACGACAACCCACGCGCCCAGGAGATGATGGTCCTGGGGCGGCGCTTCGGCCAGGATATCCTGACCATCGCCGACGACGGTTCCATCGCCGGGCTGCGCGGCTCCCACCGGTACGACGACGAGGGCACGCCCACCGGGCGCACCGACCTGATCGAGGAGGGGGTGTTGGTGGGGCGGCTCCACTCCCGGGAGACGGCGGCCAAGATGGGCGAAGCACCCACCGGCAACGCCCGCGCCACCGGCTACCGCTACCCTCCCATCGTCCGCATGACCAACACCTTTATCGAGGGGGGGGAGACCGCGTTCCACGACATGATCGCCGACGTCGAGCTGGGCCTGTACGCCTGCGACGCCTTCGGCGGCCAGACGGCGCTGGAGAACTTCTCCTTCAGCGCCGCCTATGCCTATGTGATCCGCGACGGGCAGGTGGCCGAACTGGTGCGCGACGTGATCCTCAGCGGCAACCTGTTCGTCACGCTGGAGCACATAGACGCCGTCGGCGACGATTTTCAGTGGTCCGAGTGGGGTCGGTGTGGCAAGGGCCAGGGCGGGCTGCCCGTGAGCATGGGCGCGCCCCACGTCCGCATCCGCGACGTACTCATCGGCGGCGAATAGAGGGGAACCAGGTTTTTCAGAAAAAACTGGTTTCGAGGAGGGACGGTGCTCATCGGCGGTGAATAGAAAGTTGGGCAGAGACCTCGGAGGTTTCCAAAGGGCGTTTGTCAGGTTTAAGAAATGCCCCAGACGACTCATTTTGACCGAGAAAACGCCACACAAACCTCCGAGGTCTTGAGCGGTGAGAGAAGACGCAAAGATACACAAAGAGGAGCACTCTAAGGCCCTGCGTGACTCCTCTGTGTGGGGCTCTGTGTAACCTAGGAGGAATCTATGTTAGAACGGCTGATGAAAGCGGCCGAGCAGGCCGAGGTTTTCGAGATCGAGAGCGAAGCCACCAAGGTGGGCTTCGAGGCCAACAAGATGAAGTCCTTCGAGGTGGAGGAGACCCGCGGGATGGCGGCGCGGGTGGTGGTGGATGGGCGGCTGGGCTTCGCCGCCTCCAGCAACACCGAGGCCATCGACAGGCTGGTGGCCAACGCGTTGGAGTCGGCCCGCCACGGCGATGCGGCCCTCTTCCGCTTCCCCACCCCCCGGCCCGGCCCAGTCGTGCAGGTCTACGACCCCGAGCTGGCCGCGCTGCCCACCGAGCGGTTGATCGAGATGGGCCGGGAGATGGTCGAGACCGTGGTGGAGGTCGAGCCCGAGGCTCACGTCAAGGTGGACCTGGAGCGGCGGGTGGGCCGGACGAGCGTGCGCAACAGCGCCGGGACCGAGGTCGCGGAGGAGAAGGCCCCTCTCTCCATCTCCGTGATGGTGGAACGGGTGCGGGGGGACGACGTGGTCGTGCTATTCGACTACTTCAACACCGCCGTCAGGGACGAGGAGTACCAGGCCTTCACCCGCCGCATCGCCGACAAGCTCCGGCTGGCCCGGCGTGCGGCCACCCTCTCCTCGGGGCGCATGCCGGTCCTCTTCTCCCCCTCGGGCGCTCCCGTGTTGGGCCTGCCTCTCATGCTGGGCCTGAACGGCAAGAACGTCTACCGCTCCATCTCTCCCATGGCCGGCCGGGTGGGGGAGCGGCTCTTCGACGAGAAGCTGACCGTGGTGGACGATCCCACGCTGGACGGCCGCCCTGGCTCCGGCTCCCACGACGACGAGGGGATGCCCCGCCAGCGGCAGGTGCTCATCGAGCGCGGCGTGCTGCGGGGCTTCGTCTACGATCTCAAGACCGCCGCCCAGGCCGGGGCCGAGCCCACCGGCCACGGAGAGCGGGGACTGTTCAGCCCTCCCTCCCCGTCCTTCTCCAACCTGGTCGTGGAGGGTACCCCCACCGTGCCGCTGGCCGAGATCGTCGCCGGGATCGAGCGAGGCCTGCTGGTGGAGAGCCCCCTGGGGCTGGGGCAGGGGAACGTCATCAGTGGCGTGTTCTCCAATAACCTGAGCCTGGCCTTCAAGATCGAGGGGGGCGAGATTGTGGGCCGGGTGAAGGACGTCTCCATCGCCGGCAACATCTACCAGGACCTGCGTCACATCGAGGCCCTGAGCCGGGAGGCGGAGTGGGTCTACGGCGGCCTGCGCCTGCCCTACGTCCTTCTGCCGGAGCTGAACGTGGTCACCAAGGGGGAGGGATGAGTGCCAGGCGCCGGATGACTGGACGGCCTTCCGTCGCCGCCACTGCCCCATCGTGGCCGGACGCGGTCGGCGCTGAGGGGCTGTGACGATGGCCGGAGAGACCGTCCTGGTCGTGGATGACGAGGCCCACATCGTCGAGCTGGCGACGCTCTATTTGGAGCGGGATGGGTTTCGCGTCCGGTCGGCCGCCGACGGGGCCGAGGCGCTGGAGTTGGTCGCCCGTCAGCCCCCGGCGCTGATGGTGCTCGATTTGATGCTGCCCCAGGTCGACGGCTGGGAGGTCTGCCGCCGCGTGCGCGCCGGGGAGGCGGCGCCCGACCTGCCCATCATCGTGCTCACCGCCCGCGACGACGATGTGGACAAGATCGTGGGGCTGGAGCTGGGGGCCGACGACTACGTCACCAAGCCCTTCAACCCCCGCGAGCTGGTCGCCCGCGTCAAGGCCGTCCTGCGCCGCACCCAGGGGGCCGTTCGATCCGCCGCCGCCGTCCACGTGGGCGACGTCACCATCGACCCGGCCCGTCACGAGGTCGACGTCGCCGGCCGGCCGGTCGATCTGCGCCCCAAGGAGTTCGACCTGCTGCTGGCGCTGGCCGAGCACCGGGGGATCGTCCTCAGCCGTGCGCAACTGCTCGACCAGGTCTGGGGCTACGAGTTCTACGGCGAAACCCGCACGGTGGACGTCCACATCGCCCAACTGCGCAAGCGGCTGGCCGGCTCCAGCGTTGAGATTGAGACCGTCCTCGGCGTCGGGTACAAGCTCGTCGCCGACAGTTGAACTCCTTGAGGGCCAAGATTCTTTACAGATGAAGCGAGATCTTGGACGTAGATTGACGCTGATAGACGCTGATCTTGGTCAAATCACCTGCGAGAATCTGCGTCCTGGCTCATTCGTCGGTTTGAGGCGAAGCTTCGCTAGAAGGTTACGTGCCGATTACGCGTGAAGGCTATGTTATGTTTCGTAGTCTTAATTTCCGCCTTCTTCTCTCATACCTCGCCGTCATCCTCGTCTGCCTGGTCCTGGTGGGGCTGGGGCTGCTGTTGTTCGTGCGCGCCAGCCCCTTGTGGACCCGCGCGTCCTTCCTGCAACTGGAGGCGGCGACGCGGGCGACGATGCCCCGCCTCCGGCGGGCCGGGCCGCTGTCCAGCCTGCCCGAGGAATCTCTCCACGCCCTGTTGGCCCAGGTGGCGCAGGAGCAGGAGGTGCGCGTGCTTCTGCTGGACGAGACGGGGAGGGTTCTCTTCGATAGCGGGGGGGCGTGGGAGGGGCAGCGGCTGGAGGAGACGGTCCGGGTGCCAGCCGTGCGGGGCATCACCCGGGGGGTCTTCACCGCGCCTATCGGCGGGCGCTGGGCCTTCGTGGGACAGGTGATGCCGGCCGCCGCCTCGGGCGAGGCACGTCACATCCTTCTCTTTGCCTCCTTGCAGGGCCGCCTGTTGATGCTGAGTTGGTTCGCCGAGAACCTCCTGCCTCCGTTGGTGCGGGCGGGGGTGGTGGCTCTGGTCCTCTCTGTCCTGCTGGCGCTGCTGATCAGCCGCTCCGTCTCCGCGCCCCTGCGGCGGGTGGCGGGCGCGGCGGAGGCCATCGCCCGCGGCGAGACCGGCGTCCGGGCGCCGGTCTCCGGGCCGGCCGAGGTGCGGGCGCTGGCCCGCTCCTTCAACGCCATGGTGGCCCGCGTCGGGGCCGCGCAGCGCTCGCAGCGCGACTTCGTCGCCAACGTCTCTCACGAGCTCAAGACCCCGCTGACCTCGATCCAGGGGTTCTCCCAGGCGCTGCTCGACGGCACGGCCTCGACGCCCGATACGATGGCCCGTGCCGCCCGCGTCATTCACGAGGAGGCGGAGCGCATGCAGCGTATGGTGGATGAGCTGCTCACCCTGGCCCGTTTTGACGCCGGGCGGGTGGTGATGGCGCGCGAGCCGGTGGCGCTTGCTCCGCTGCTCCAGGTGTGCGTCGAGAGGTTGGCTCCCCAGGCGCGGGAAGCGGACGTGACCCTGACGCTGGAGATCCCTGAGGGCGCGCTCGTCGCCGGCGACGCCGACCGGTTGGCTCAGGTCTTCGCCAACCTGTTGGACAACGCCGTCGCGCATACGCCCGCCGGGGGTCGGGTCACCCTCGCCGCGCGCCGGGTCGAGGAGGGGCCAGCCGTCGAAGTGGTGGTCGCCGACACCGGTGAGGGCATCCCGACCGAGTCGCTGCCTCGCATCTTCGAGCGCTTCTACCAGGTGGACCCGGCCCGTCAGCGCGGCCGAGGGGCGCCCTCCCGAGCTTGTCGAGGGGCCGGGCTGGGGCTGGCGATCACCAAAGAGATCGTCGAGGCCCACGGTGGCACGATTGCCGTCGAGAGCGCGGTAGGGACGGGCAGCGAGTTCACCGTGCGGTTGCCGGCCTGGGAGGGAGAGGGACCTTAGCGACGATGGAGCCCGTGGCTAACCAGCACGGGCTGCCGTCGGGGCGGCCTGGCCCTAGGGGGTCCGGCTTGGGGTCGCCCTCCAAGAACACGTGGGGAGGAGCCTTATGCGCTACGGAACGTTCGACGATGAACGCCGCGAGTACGTCATCGCGCGGCCCGACACGCGGCTGCCCTGGATCAACTACCTGGGGTGTGAATCGTACTTCGGCATCATCTCCAACACCGCCGGGGGATACTCCTTCTACCGCGACGCCCGCCTGCGGCGTGTCACCCGCTATCGCTATAACAACGTGCCCCTCGATTGCAACGGACGCTACATTTACCTCCGGGACGACGACACGGGCGAGTTTTGGTCCCCCTCCTGGCAGCCTACCCGGCGTGAACTGGAGGGCTACACGTGCCGCCATGGGCTGGGGTATACCATCATCGGTTCCACCTAAAGGAGCCGCTATGTCTTCCTCTCACCAACCCGCCCACCGCCAGCTCTGGAGTGGGCTGTGCAGCGACGCCTCCGATGCTGAGGTCGGCGTTTTGGGCGTGCCATTTGACGGGGCCACCAGTTTCCGCAAGGGGGCGTCACTCGCCCCGGCCAAGATTCGGGAGGTCACGCCCCACGTCGCCCCCGTCACCGAGGAAGGGTGTCCTCTCGCTGGACTGCGCGTCCGTGATTACGGGGACGTGAGTCCCGATCTCGACTGGGAGCGATACTTCGCCGCTGTGGAAGAGCGGGCGACCCAAGCGCTGGCCCATCCTCTGGCCCTGTTTCTGGGCGGCGATCACTCCGTCACCATCCCGCTGACCGCGGCTTTCAGCCGGGTGATGGGCGGCACGCTGGGTGTGCTTCACTTCGACGCCCATCCCGACCTGGCTGACGAGTTCGAGGGCCACCGCTGGTCCCACGCCTGCACCGAGCGTCGCGTGTTGGAGCTATCCAACGTCGAGCCGCGTCACCTGGCCTTCGTCGGCCTCCGTTCCTGGTTGGATGAGGAACTGGCGTTCCTGAGCGCCCATCCGGAGGTCGGGGTCCACACCGCCCGCGAGGTCTACCGGCGCGGTATTGAGGCTGTGGCCGGGGACGTGGTGACCCAACTGCAGCATGTGGACGCCGTCTACGTCACGCTGGACGTCGACGGGCTGGATCCGGCCTATGCCCCGGGCACGGGCACGCCGGAGGCGGGGGGACCCTCCCTCCGGGAGCTGCTGGAGCTGCTGCGCGTGATCTTCGCCCGGCTGCCCGTCCGTGCCTTGGACGTCGTGGAGGTCGCCCCGCCGCTGGATCGTGCCGACGTCACGCTGTTCGCGGCGATCAAGGTGATCTACGAGGTCTTCGGATGGGTAAATTCAACTTGCTCCTCCTCCCCCCCCCTGGTATAATGCCCACGTTTGGGTGAGGAGTGTGGTTATGACGGAGTGGAAGACGGATGTAGTGCGGGGATTGGGCGTCGGCATAGTCCTGGTGGTCGTCATCGTTCTGGTGGACGTCGGGTTGATCTGGCTGGCGACCATGCGGCCGGTCGGGATCGGGACGTTCATCATTGGCCTGGCCGTGCTGCTCGGCCTGGGTCTGGCGATGCTGATCGGGTACTGGTTGCACGGACTGGCTCACTCGACCTACTTCCTGGATCGCAACATGTTGGTCATCCACTGGGGCCTGACGGAACAGATCATCCCTACGGGCGAGATCGAGCGGGTCCTTGCCGGCGACGAGGTTGAGGAACAGCTCCAGTTCTATGGTGGGATATGGCCTGGGCACTGTGTAGGATACGGCGAGATCCACGACGTAGGGCCGGTCCTTTTCTACGCTACCGTCCCCCCCAGGTCCCAGATCTACGTCGTCACCCCGGGCCTCACCTATGGGGTCTCGCCCGCAGATCGTGAGGGTTTTCTCGAATCACTCCGTAAGCGATTGGAGATGGGGCCTACGCAGGTCGTGGAGCAGTCCTCCAAGCGTCCGGGCTTTCTGAACTGGGCCATCTGGCAGGATCGGTTGGGCTTGGGCCTGCTTGCGTTCGGGCTCCTGGCCATTCTCGCGCTGGTGGGCCTGTTGTGCTTCAAGTTCCCTGTGCTGCCCTGGCTGGTGCCTCTGCACTTCGACGTGGTCGGGAACCCAGACCGCCTGGCCCCCCGGGCTGAGATCTTCATCATCCCCCTGATCGGCCTGCTGGCGTTGCTGCTCAACGGTGTGCTGGGAGCGCTGGCATACCGACGTGAGCGGGTGGCGAGCTATATGCTTTGGGGTGGGTCCATTCTGGTACAGGTGCTGGTGTGGACGGCGGCTGCTGGGATCCTGGGACGCTTGTAGGAAGCCCTCTTTTGCTCACGTTTTCCAACCCTTCTAGCGAGATCGTCTGTGCTGCCGCTACCGCGGTACGCCTAGGTATGTGAGATACACAATGCTCGATTCATTGAACCTCTTCGAACTGATGGCTGGACTTTTCCTCTCCCTTGCCATCGGCGTGCTTGGTCACAGGCGCGGCGCGTTGAGCCGTAGCGGCGTCGTCGGCGCCTTCATCGTCGGCACGTTGATCTTCGGCTTGGGAGGCTGGGAGTGGGGTGTCTTGCTCGTTGCTTTCTTCATCTCCTCCAGCGCGCTCTCCTTCTATCATGCTGGCGAAAAGCGAGGTCTGGCGGAGAAGTTCGCCAAGGGACATCGGCGCGACCTGGGACAGGCCCTGGCCAACGGGGGGAGCGCGGCCCTGCTGGCGCTGCTCTCCTGGCTCCGCCCTCATCCCCTGTGGTTTTTCGCCTGCACTGGCGCGATGGCGGCGGTCAACGCTGACACCTGGGCCACCGAACTGGGTGTCCTGAGCCGAAAGCCCCCCCGTCTGATCACCACAGGCCGGCCGGTCGAGGTGGGCGCTTCTGGGGGGATCACGTGGGCGGGAATCGGCGCCTCGCTGGGTGGGGCGCTTCTCATCGGTCTGTTGGGTGGGGTGGCGTCGCTGGTTTTGCGCCTTGGCTGCGTCGTGGCTGCCGCGTTGCTGCTGGCGGCGGCGGTGGGCGGGCTGGCGGGCTCGTTGTTCGATAGCCTGCTGGGAGCCACCGTCCAGGCCATCTATTGGTGCGACGCTTGCGGGAAAGAGACCGAGCGTCGGATACATCGCTGTGGCACGCGGACGCGACTCCTGCGGGGCTGGCGCTGGCTGGGAAACGACATGGTGAACCTGATCGCCTCCGTCGTGGGCGCTGTCGTCGCGGCAGGGATCGGGTGGGGGGCTGTATGAGAAGGCCCGAGCGCATGATCATATTGGAAATCGCATAAGTCTGCAGAATGAGAGGGAGTGCTATGTCGTTCTTCACTGTGAGTGAACTGCCTGAGACTGAGATGTTGCCGGGCGTCGTGCGCCGGGCGGTCTACCTGGAGCATCTGATGATCACCTTCTTTGACTTCGCGCCGGGGAGCGTGGTGCCGGAGCACGATCATCCTCACGAGCAGATCACCTACGTCGTGCAAGGGGCCATGGAGTTCCATCTGGGGGATGAGGAGCGGGTGTTGCGGGCTGGCGATGGTGTCTGCTGCCCGCCGGGTGTGCCCCACAGGGCCGTCGTTCTCGACGAGCCCACCGTGGCCCTCGACGCCTGGTATCCTCCGCGTGAGGACTACAAATAACAGCGGCGCACGGCCGCGCGGCGGCTGTGGGCGCACGCTTCTATTGCTCCTCATCGGCCTGGGCGGCCTGTATCTGCTCGTCAGGATCTACCTGTGGGATGCCTATCTCGGGGGTCTGTCGCCCCGGTCGCTGCCCTTGTTTGGCACCGCGCCGCCCTACACGCCCTGGCCCACGCCACCCCCCGCCACGGCGTTCGACTTGCCTCTGTTGCCTGCTCAGGCGTATGGACCCTACGTCCAGGGGAGCACCGGGCCGCTGGCGGTGGACACCCGCTACGGCGTGCAGAACCCGGCCCAGGGTGATCGCTCCAACTGTTTTCGCGATGCGGACGGTGGCACCGTTCCCTTCAGCCAGCTCTACCACGCCGGCGTGGACCTGTTTGCCTTGGGCGACGCCGGGCAGGTCGCCTGGGGCAAGGCCAAGCACGCCCCGGTTCACGTTGTGGCCGACGGTGTGGTCGCCTTCATCCTGGACGCGGGCACCGAGGGCCACATCGTCGCCGTCGAGCACCTGCTGGTCGATGGCAGCCTCGTCTACTCCGTCTACTGGCACGTGGATCACGTGCAGGTACAGGTGGGCCAGCCGGTATCTAAGGGCCAGGTGATCGCCGTCGTCTACGACATGGGGCTCAACAGCCATCTGCATTGGGAGATGCGGGCTTTCTGTGATGGGTCAAACCTATTTCCAGCCGGGACGGCGGGCGCACGGGGCACCTGTAATCGTCAGGTCGCCGGCGTGGGATATACGTGGGACGACGATCCAGCCCGCGCCCACCCCGATTTCTACGGCTACCTGGATCCTGTTTCCTTCGTCGAAAGGCATTAGGTCGGGGGTCGCACTCACCCGCTCAAAGCCACCGTCTCGGGGACGAGGGCTGGAGCCTCAAGTGCGATTGCTCTAGCGTCGCCATCGGTATGACTTGCGAAGAAGTGAGAGACGTGGTAGAATTTTCTTGCCTCAAGGCGACGTAGCCAAGTGGTAAGGCAGGGGTCTGCAAAACCCTTATTCGCCGGTTCGATTCCGGCCGTCGCCTCTTGAACACAGTACCTGGAACAACGGGCAGCATACGAAGCTGCCCGTAGTTGTATGGGGCGGTGGCGAAATGGGTAGACGCCGAGGACTTAAAATCCTCTGTCCGTGAGGACGTGTGGGTTCGAATCCCACCCGCCCTATCAAGGTCGTAGGGCGTGAAACGTGCGTGTGACGCCCGGCTGTTGGTTGCGCACTTACCCGATGATGCATACTGTTGGAGGCGAGCAAGCGTGAAGATCATTTTAACCCAAGACGTGTCTAACCTGGGACAGGCCGGCGATGTTCAGGAGGTCGCCGATGGTTACGCCCGCAATTATCTCATTCCCAATGGGATGGCGGAGAAAGCCACTCCTGGCGTGGTGAAGGATTTCAAACGTCGTCAGGCCGCTGCGGCCCGCCGGGCAAAGCGGTTGACGGAGCGCGCCGAGGCGCTTGCTCAGCGCTTAAGCGATGTCACCCTCACGTTTGAGGCCAAAGCCGGCGAGACGGGGCGTTTATATGGCTCCGTCACCACCACGGACATCGCCGAGGCGCTCGAACGCGAGGTCGGGGAGGAGTTCGATCGGCGCAAGCAGGTCCTCTGCGACCCGATTCGGCAGGTAGGGGAACACGTTGTCCCCGTGCAACTGGCGGCGGACGTCACGGCCCAGGTTAAGGTCGTGGTCACCCCGGAGGGGGGGGAGCTGCCTGAGGCGGCCGAGGAGGAGGCCTCGGACGACGAGGCCCAGGTAGAGGAACCGTAGGCCTATCCCCCCGGTATATCCCCAAGGATCGGTGATGAAGACGTTAGGGGTGTGGCTGCGCCAGGCCCGTGAGGCCAAAGGGAGCACCTTAGGGGAGGCGGCGGAGTCCACCCACATTCGGCCCCGTTTTCTGGAGGCGTTGGAAGAGGGGGATTTCGCCGTCTTTCAGGGCGGCGATGTCCAGATCCGTGGCTTCCTTCGCATCTACGCCCGTTACCTCGATCTCTCTCCCGACGAAGTCCTGTCCCGCTATGACGCTGAGGTACACGGCGTTGGGGCTGAAGCTCCAAAGGCTCCGCCGAGGGAAGCTCAACCCGCCCGTTCTGCTGAACCGAGCGCCAGGTCAGCAGCGCCTCGCTCCCCTGAGACCCCCGTTCCCCCGTCCCTCCCCCGCCGGGTGAACCCGGTGATGGTGATGATCGTGGGTGTTTTGCTTGTCGCTATCGCCGCGGTCGCGGTCGCGCTTGTGTATTTCGCCGGTCGGGACGCCGAGGAATCCGTGGCGGCGGGTGTCACGCCTGTGTCCTCTGAGGTCGGGGCGCTCACGGCGACGGCGACCCCTACTCCACCTCCCGCCATCCCTACGGCCACCCCCGACCTTCAGCAGGGGGTGACACTGACGCTTGAGGCCACCGAGCACGTGTGGGTGCGCGTGACCGAGGATGGCCAAAAGGCATATACGGGGCTGATGGTCCCTGGGCAGGTGGAGAGCTGGTCGGGGGAGAAGTCGGTCACGGTACACACGGGCAATGGGGCTGGGCTGCTGATGACGGTCGACGGGCAGGCGCAAGGGGCTATGTGTGGGCGAGGCGAGGTCTGTACCCGCGCCTGGGGCCCCGCGGGTGAGCTTGCTGTGCCGCCCGGTACAGGTTCGTAGTGGCCGCCTCAGCGGCGTGCTGCTCCGTCCCCCGCCACCATCGGCGTCTTCGATGAGCCACGTGCGCACCTTCTATCTCATCTCCCTCGGCTGCCCCAAGAACCTGGTGGACAGCGCCGGGATGGCGACGTTGCTGCGGCGTGCGGGCTACGCGCCCGCTTCTATCCCTGAAGAGGCCGATCTGCTCATCGTCAACACCTGCGGGTTCATCGCGTCGGCGCGGGAGGAATCCCTTGAGGTATTGCAGGAGCTGACGCGCGCCAGGCGGCCTGATCAGCACATCGTCGCCGCGGGATGCTACTCCCAGCGCTTCCCCCATGAGCTTGCCGGTGCGGTGCCCGGCGTCGATGGCCTGATCGGCACGCGCCGCTGGATGGACGTCGTGAGTCTGCTTGAGAGATTGGGACACGAGGAGGGGGGGGAGCGGCGGCCCGTCTATCACGTGCCAGGCACGCCCACCGTGGGCCAGGATACGCAGGGGGTGCCGCGCGTGGCGGTACAGGGGACCAGCGCCTACCTCAAGCTCGCCGACGGCTGCCGCCGTTCCTGCGCCTTCTGTGCCATCCCCCTCATCAAGGGACCTGCCGTGAGCCGCCCGCCCGAGGATGTTCTGGACGACGCCCGATGGCTGGCCGAGCGTGGGGTACGGGAGATCGTCCTTATCGCCCAGGACACCACCGACTACGGCCGCGACCTGGAGATAGAAGAGGGACTGGCGGAGTTGCTGGAACGGTTGGTCGCGACGGTGCCGGAGGTGGACTGGATTCGGCTGATGTATGCCTATCCGGGCCGCGTCACGGAGCGCCTGATTGAGGTGATGGCCCGCCACCCGCGCATTCTGCCCTACCTTGACATCCCCCTTCAGCATGCCCATCCCGATGTGCTCCGCCGCATGCGCCGCCCGGCGGACGTGGAGAGAGTACGCCGCACCCTGGAGCGGCTGCGGACGGCGATGCCCGAGATCGCTATTCGCACCACGTTCCTGGTGGGGTACCCCGGCGAGACCGAGGCAGAGTTCCATGCGCTGGTTGATTTCGTGGCCGAGATGGCCTTCGAGCGGGTGGGAACGTTCGCCTACTCCCACGAGGAAGGCACTCCTGCGGCCGAGTTAGAGGACGACGTGCCACCGGAGTTGAAGGAGCAGCGCCGCCAGCGGCTGATGGAGGTCCAGCAGCCCATCTCCCTGGCCAAGAACCAGGCGCTGGTTGGGCGGACGATGGACGTGCTGGTAGAGGGCCAGGGGGAGGGGTTGAGCATCGGACGCTCTTATCGCGATGCGCCCGAGGTTGATGGGCTGGTGCTGGTGCAGGCCGAACTACCGGTGGGGGAGATCGTCCCGGTGCGCGTCACCGCCGCGCTGGAGTACGATCTGGTCGGTGAGCCCGATTCTATGGCTTGGGAGCAACAAGCGGCCTGAGGTGTTCTGGGTTTTCGACCACGGCGGCTGTCAACTACCTGATCGTTCAAAGAACGATGGTCGTGGTCAAATCCTCCGGCAAGTCACCTGGTCATTGCTCACGCCCCGTCTGTGCCACCCAAATCGGCCAGAGACCTGACCGGGCATCGATAGCCGTGAGCGATCATCTTTTGCAGGTACTCGTCAGCTTCTGTCATCGTGATGTTCCCCATATCTACCAGCAAGGAAAGCACGCCGAGGGTGCCGGAGACACGAAGCCCACGACGGCGAGCGTAGCATCGGGCGTCGAGGTCGTCCGAGAACAGACCACCTTTCCTCTCAAGAGCAACGGCAATGCAAGAAGCTTCGCCATCGCCGAGGATCAGACGCACGTGGGCCAGACTGGCCTCCCCCGAAGGGGTCAGTTGAACCACCTCAAGCCAGCCGCAGTCGCAGTTCGGCAGATACCCCGCAGCCACTCCTATTTCCAGTTCCGCCATCACCTGCGGGGTCGTGGCCGCATTGGGCAACGCCAGACGCAACAGATCCAGCCGCTCAATGTGAGCAAAGTTGCTGAGCACGGTCGTATCTAGCAGGATCACGGCTTGTGCCCTCTCTACTCTGAGGCCAGGGCGAGGGCCGTGTTCACTTCAACTCGCGCCTCCTCTTCCGTCTCTGGCCCAATCCGGCGCGATACCTCCAGGCGGCGAAACCGCTCATCCAGTTCGTATGATGAGAGTCCCAGTAATGTTGCCGCCCGTCCCAGGTTGATATGTCCGTCCAGATAGGCGGCGATGACCTTGTTCCAGCGGGCCTGAGGAACTCCACCGGCCTCTTGCTCGGTCTGCTCTGCCTCGCTCAGGCCAGCCGGCTCCAGGGTGGGATCATTGGTCGGAGCAGGATGGGGCGGCAGCGCTTGGTAGGTCGCCACCGCGCGCAGGATACGGTAGTCTGCGGCGTCCATCACCACCACCTGCTCCTCGCCGTAGCTTTCCACGACGATCGTGTCGCCCCGGCGAGCGCGGTCCACCACCTGTCGGGTGCGACGGGCCAGATCGGTCTTGCTGATCGTTGACATGTGAACCATCAGACTCCTCCGCAGCTAGGTCTCGTAGCGATTTGCGTACTTTGCGTAGTTTACCACATCTACACGCCCTGGTCAAGCTCTTGCTTCTTTGCGTAGGAGACTGGTTCTACACCGAATCCCCTTTACGAACTGGGAAGACTCATCTGGCTGCGGCGGCTGTCAACCGCTTGCTCGCTCAGGGCAGGGCAATCCTCTTCAAGGCGTTAGAGGCTGGCGATCTGAACGCCATCCGCCGGGTTGGAGAGTTCCATACTCAGTTTTCCGGCTTATCTCAGGGAGAGGTTATACCTCGTCCACGCTGCTGGGGCTTTGAAGAGACTTGTCGCTTCTCCATCACGGCTGCGGCGGTGGTCCGGCATCCTCCGGGATGGGCACGCCATCCGGTACGGCCCGTAGATCGTCACAGGGGAGCATATGGACATCCCGCCACACATATCCCCGGTCATTGAACGTTTCCATATCCTCAATCCATCGTTTCTCTCCATGCTGCAGCAGGTAGATATGTGGACTGCCAGCGCACTTGAGCAGGATGGGGCTGGGTTCCTCATAGATGATCCTCTGCACTTCTCTGGGCAATGTCTCTACCTCACCCTGGTCGATGCCAAACAGCCAGGGAATGGCCAGGATTATGGCCAGGGTCCACACGGTATAGGCGACGGTTCCTGCGCTGTAGGCCCGAAACAATCCCTGCAACCACCGCCCTCCCTTGGCCCGCACCTGCAGGAGCAGCACCAGGGAGAGAAGTCCGATGTTGATCACGTTCCAGCCGATGAAAGTGAGACGATTGGGTGTCAGCCGATCGAGGGCAGTGCGATAGACGATGGCAGCCAATGCATAGACGCTGATGACCAGGGCCAGGGCCGCGACGCCGATGATGCCCAGCCGCAGCCAACGCCTTAAGCGTGGAGAGAGATCGTCCAGGCGCACCGGGGTCGCGCCCACCAGTAGGGCGACCACGGCAAAAAGCATGCCGTTGTAGACGATCAGCACGTCGCGGTTGTCGAAAGGCGCCCGGAAATTGAGGGGGATGAAGGCCAAGTAGACGAGTAGCACCAGCAGCGTCAAGGGCAGCATGAGACGCATCAGAACAGCCACCAGCTTGCTCAGCCCTGCGTCAAATGCCTGCTCGGCAGGGGGCACGGTCGGGTTGTAGATCACGGCCGTGGCCACTACCGGGATCAGGCCCCCACCACCGGCGATGAACAACCGCTGTACCACCTCCGGTAAGGTCACGTCAAGGGCCTCAAACAGGCCGATGCTGATCGCTGTGAACAGACCGCCGGCGATGACGAACAATCCGCCCATCACGAGGACTTCAAGCGATTTGATCAGAAAGGCGAAGCGATTGGCCGGGTCACGGCGCGCAGCGATCAAGAGCCCGCCCACGCCTGCCCAGGCTAAGAGGGGCAGATGCATTGTCATCAGGGTAAGGTATTGCTCCTGGAACGGCCGGGTACCCGCCTGAGGGAAGGTCACGAGCACGTACACGCTGGCGCCGGCCAGTACAATTCCGACCAGCGCGGCCACGTGCCAGCGTTTGCGGCCCACGACGGTGAGATAGATCATCATAAAGGCGGCGGAGAGCGGTGCGGCCAACAAGGCTATCGTTGGCATGAAATCATCACCGGCCACATAGCGAGTGCCCGCCAGCTCGACCATGAAGCGCTGATCATCGGAGAGCCACCAGAATAGCAAGCCGTTGACCAGTGCCAGCGGAATGACCCAGGCCCAGGCAACGACAAAATCCTTCGCCTGGTCGGCGGCATATTCGAGGCGGTGGAACCAGGCGGCGTAGAGCAGGTTTTCGGGTGCGGACGCGTGACTGTCGTCAATAGCCTGTTTGAACGCGTCCGTTTCGCCGGCTTTGCGCGCTGCGTGATAGACTTGCTCCAGTTGCTCCGCGTCTCTGGCAAGAGCACTGACGGTGTGGTGATAAGACATAGTGGTGGCCTCCCCTGCCTATCCTATGATGTGGCGCGCGCCATTCGCCATCTAGACGGCGATGGTGTGATTCGCTCACTGTCGAACCAGACTCCATTGCGGAGTCCACATACCTCATTATATCAGGTATTCGGGGAGAGTCAAGCGCGGCGGGCGGGTGCTGGCGTAAGGATTGGTCCTCGCGCCCTAGATGTAGTTCAACACCTTCGCTGCCCGCGTCAGCTCGTCCCGGAACTGAGGGGCGGCGATGTGGATCAGCTCCCGTGCCCGCTGGCGGATCGTCTTCCCGTACAGGCTCGCCACTCCGTACTCCGTCACGATGTAGTGGACGTGATAGCGGGTGGTGACCACGCCGGCCCCGCGCTTGAGCATGGGCACGATACGGCTTAGCGTGCCCCCCTTGGCGGTAGCCGGCAGGGCGATGATGGGCACGCCCTCCTGGGAGCGGGATGCCCCGTAGATGAAGTCCAGTTGTCCCCCCACGCCGCTGTACAGCTTGGGGCCGATGGAGTCGGCGCACACCTGCCCCGTCAGATCCACCTCGATAGCCGAGTTGATCGCCACCTGCCGGTAATTCTGGGCGATGACGAAGGGATCGTTGACGTACTCTGTGCGGTGGAGCTCGATGAGCGGGTTGTCGTGGGACCATTCGTAGATCCGCTTCGTCCCAATCATGAAGCCCGCCGTGATCTTGCCCGGGTGCAGCGTCTTGCGGGCATTGGTGATCACGCCAGCCTCCACCATATCGATCACGCTGTCCGAGAATAGCTCGGTGTGGATCCCCAGATCCCGTTTGTCGTGCAGGAAGTTGAGCACCGCGTCGGGGATCGCGCCAAGGCCCATCTGCATGGTGGCCCCGTCGGGGATCAGCTCGGCGATGTGCTCGCCGAGCTTGATGTGGACGTCCGACAGCTCCCCCTCCGTCATCGGCAGCTCCAGGAGGGGATAGTCCACCGGCACGATGTAGTCCAGGCGGCTGACGTGGATGAACGAATCGCCCAGACAGCGGGGCATATTCTCGTTGACCTCGGCGATGATGATTTTGGCGGACTCGGCCGGGGTCTTGGTCAGCCCGGTCTCGATTCCGTAGGAACAGAAGCCGTGCTCGTCGGGCGGCGAAAGGTGGACGAAGGCCACGTCCAGCGGCAGGACGCCCTGTTTGAAGAGCAGCGTGAACTCCGAGAGGAGCACAGGCGTGAAGTCGGCCCGTCCTTCTTGCACCGCCTTGCGCACGTTAGGGCCGATGAACAGCGCGTTGGCGCGGATGTGGCCCTCCATCTCCGGCTCGACGTAGTCGCTCGATCCGATGGTCAAGGCGTGGCAGATCTCGATCGGACGTTTGTCGTCCGCATTCCCCAGTTCAGGGGCACGTTCCACCAGTGCGTCCAGCAGCTTCACCGGCACACTGCAGTTTCCGGTAAGGAAGACGCGGTCCCCCGGCTTGATGGCCCGGCGGATTGCCTGCTCGGCGGTCGTGACACGGCTCTGATAGGTTTTCATCCAGCTCATCGCTTACACTCCCATCGGACGTTCGTTATCCGCCGGATGTTCGTTGTCCGCTCCAGCGTAGAAGGCCGCGGCCAGGGCCTGGTGTACGATTTCACCATCCCGGACGGCGATGCCCCTCGCCAGCCCCGGCAGTTCGTCCAGCGCCCGCTCCAGCCCCATCGCAGAGACGCGGCGAATGTAGGGCCAGATCGCGTTGCCGAAGGCGTGGGTCGCCGTCCGGGGGACCGCCCCGGGCACGTTGGGGACGCAGAAGTGGACGACGTCCTCCTCAATGAAGACGGGGTCGCGCAGCGTCGTGGGGCGGCTGGTCTCCACGCATCCGCCCTGGTCGATGCTGAAGTCGAGGATGACGGCCCCTCTCTTCATTGAGCGCACCATCTCGCGGGAGACGATGACGGGGGCTCTGGCCCCCGGCACGAGGACCGCCCCGATCATCACTTCGACGAAGCGGGCCACATGGGCGATGTTGAAGGGATAAGAGACCAACGTCGTGACTTGACCGTGGAACTGCTGATCTACCTGGCGGAGTCGCTCCAGGTTGCGGTCGAGGACGAAGACGTCGGCCCCCAGTCCGAGGAACGTGTGGGCGGCGTTGGTGCCCAGCACACCCGCCCCCAAGATGGCGACCTTGGCGGGGGGAATGCCGGGCACGCCGCTGAGAAGCACGCCCCGCCCGCCGTGATCGCTCTGCAGGTAGGTAGCGGCCAGTTGGGGGGCCATGCGCCCGGCTACCTCGCTCATCGTCCGTAGCACCGGCAGGGTTCCGTCATCCTCCTCGATGATCTCGTAGGCGATGACGGTGACGTGTTTCTCCAACAGTGTCTCAATCTTGTGACGCCGGGCGGCGGCCAAGTGCATGAAACCAGCGATGATCTGCCCCTCGCGCAGCCACTTTAGTTCCTCTTCGGTGGGGCGCACTACCTTGAGCACCAGGTCGCATCGCCCATATACCTCCTCCGTCGAGTAGACGATGTGCCCCCCGGCCCGTTCGTAATCGTAGTCGGTGAATCCGGACGCCAGCCCGGCGTCTTTCTGGACGTAGCACATGTGGCCTGCACGGGTGAGCAACTCCACTCCCTGGGGGGGCAGCCCTGCCCTCCGCTCTAGGTTCCTGAATTCCTTGGGGATGCCAATGTTCATGTCTTGTTTCCTCCTCGCTCAGATGAAGGTCTCTCGGAAAGTGCTCGGAGCCCCGTCCCCGGGGCAGTTTCAGCGGCTCTACTCACCTGAGACGCCCCCGGGACGTGGGCTGGGAGCGTTTGTAGAGCCGTTTTGCTTCTGGGTGAACGAAGTTCTGGGTGAACGAAGTTCTGGGTGAACGAAGTTCTGGGTGAACGAAGTTCACACGGATGTAGAATGCACCAGAAGAACGGGGCTGCGTGCCCCTTGTAATACTTTGCTTGCCACGTCGCCATATCCCCATCGACTTACGCCGGAAAATCCATGGGTGGTCATGCCGATTAGATCGGCCTCGACTTCAGCGGCATAGGCTAGGATCTCCTCGGCTGGCAGACCGCGCCGGACCGCGGTCTGCACCGTTGCCCCCTGCCCGCGCAGCACGCTGGCCACGCTTCGCAGATAGGTTCGGAGCTGAATCTCAGCGTGATTGAGTGTGGGCGCGGCGAGCTGGAACCCAGGGGGGTAGCTCGTCAACAGGGCCACTGTACGTTCGCCCAGTCCAGCCGTCAGTACTGAGATCAGGAAGATCCGCGTGCCGGCCTTCAACCCCTGGTCAGGGCGGATGAGCGTCTTCAGGTAGGGCAGCACCTGCTCCGCTAGCTCGGAGCCATCGAGTGGGACCACTATGCGCTGATATGGGGCCCGGGGTTCTGCTTGGTCGGCTCGCACCAAGAGCACAGGGCACGTGGCACCGCGAAGCACCCGGTCGACCATGCTGCCGAAGACCCAGATACTGATACCAGAACGGCCATGCGTGGACATGGCAAGCAGATCCGCCTTCACCTCGTTGGCGAAGGCGAGGGTTTCCTCGGCGGGTCGCCCGAAACGCACACAGGCCTGTACCTCGGCGGTGACAGGCTCCAGCCTCTGCCCCGCCTGGCGCAGATAATCCAGCAACTCTCGCTCCGTGCGCTGTCTCTCCTCCCGCAAATTGGCGGAGGATGAGGATAACTCAACGAGGACGGGCGCGATTCCTCGCATCAACGGGGCGACCGAGAGCAGATAGACCTTGCTTCTCTGGCCGCGGATCACCTCCGCGACGTGAGGCAGGACCCCCACAGCTAGCTTCGAACCATCCAGTGGAACGACGACTTTGCCATACATCGTAATACGATACCGTTTCTTCCTGAAACTGCCTGAGAATATGCCTCCTTAATAACTCGGGGTAACGTAGGTCGGAGTGCCACTCCGACTTATCCCATAACGTGACCTGGCGCGATCTTCAAGGCTTCCGCTCTCTGCGTTGAGAACCTCATCCTTCTTGGAGCGGTTATCGGCGCAACGACTGCCACCACCGAGCCCAGCGGCCGGGCGAGGGCGCGTCGCGCAGTTCGATCAGTTCGGATACGCGTCGGCGGGCGGCCTCCTGGCCAGCCTGCAGGCATGCATCCACCCGGTCCAGGTCGAACAGTCCCATACCCTCAAGTGGGACCTCGATCATCACGTCTGGAGGGGCCTCCTGCAGCCGCTGCTCGACCAGCTTGCGTTCTACGATGCCAAAGCTATGCTCGCTGATGTGCACCATGGGCGTCCAATGGGAGCGATATAGCAGCAGGCGGAGGAACGCCTCCGCCCCTCGACCTTTGGGTGGACCCGCCTCCCTCCCCTTTGCAGTGGCTGAGGGCTCCGTCTGCTGTAGATCAGGGAGATCGTGGAAAGTATGAACCGCGATGACGCGGTCAGCCCCCATGTGGCGCACGACATCGAAAGGAACAGGGTTGAGCACTCCGCCGTCTATCAACAAGTGGTCTCTCCATCGCAGAGGTGAGAAGACGATGGGCAGCGCCGTCGTCGCCATGACTCCCTCGACGACCGAGCCATCGCGGATGATGACTTCCTCTCCGGTCTCCAGGTCCGCCGCGACGAGTGCCAGCTCCATCTTCAACTGATCGAAAGTCAGGTCTCCACCCAGGGCGTCGCGGAGACGGTCGGCGATTTTGTCACGTCCCAACAGCCCCATGCCGGTCGGACAGCGCTGGACGATGTCGAGCAGGCGTAGGGAGCGGAAGAACCGTTCGATTTCCTCTGTGGACCGGCCAGCGGCGTAAGCCGCGGCCACCACCCCTCCCATACTGGTCCCTGCCAGCATATGCACGGGTATCTGTGCCTCCTCCAGCACCTTGAGCACCCCGACGTGGGCGATCCCCTTGGCCCCACCGCCGCTTAACGCCAGGCCAAAGCGTATGGCTCTGGTTTTCGTCACTGTGACCACTCCAGGTCAGGCAGGGGGCGCGGGGTGCTCTTCTCCCACAGCGGAGCGGGCCGTATCTTCTGGATTACCTCCCGCAGTTCCTCTGTAACCTGGGCCAGTTGGGGGTCATCGCTCGCCTCCAGCGCCTCCAGTGCCGCGAGCAGATACGTCCGCGTGTCGGTGGGGGCAGTGTCGGGGTCCAGCGCCGCGTTCAGCAGCGTCACCACGTGAGGCGCTGCGCCGCTGTCGGCCACCGCGTCGCGTGCCCTCTCGAGGCACGCCCGGGATTCGCGGTCCAAGGCCTGATCGTCGCCGTAGGTGTACCACCACGAACCCTGCACGAAGGCCAGCCCCATGATCCCGCAGGCCGCCCCGACCAGGATGATACTCAGCACGATGATCGTGATGCGTCGCCCTCGTCCTGAGCGAAGAGGGCCTGCCTCACGGATCTCCAGTCCTTCTGCTCCGGTCATAGTCATTGGATTTTCCTCCCTCCCCTCCTTCCTTCTTTCCTTCCCATCCAAGCGCGCCGGGCGCCGACTCCAACCGGTGCTAATCGCTCGCCAGGGCTGCACCTTCGCGCAGCGCCTTCTTGTTCAACTCGAGCAGCTTGCGGTGCCGTTCTGGCAGATGGTCGTCTAGTGCCTGTTCCACCGCCTTCAGCGACACCACGCCGGTGGCCTGTACCAACGCGCTCAGGCAAATGACGTTCGCCAGCCGTACGTTCCCCAGCTCGGTCGCCATGCTGGTGGCGGGGGCGTAGATGACGCGGATGTCGCTGCGCTGGCTCTCCTGCGGCACCAGGGAGCTGTTCACCACCAGCACGCCACCGGGCTTGACCGCTGGCTCGAAGGCCTCCATCGAGGGGATGTTGAGCACGATCGAGGCGCTGGGTCGTCGTACCAACGGGGAGCCGATTTCCTCATCAGAGATGATGACGGTACAACGGGCCTTGCCACCGCGCATCTCCGGACCGTAGGAGGGGATCCACGTCACGTGATGGCCGCTGTCCATCGCGGCGTAGGCCAATAGCTGCCCGGAGAAGAGCGCTCCTTGTCCGCCGAAGCCGGAGATGATGATCTCTTCCTGTAGATGTTGTCCACGGGCCATCGTTACTTTCCCTCCTTCAGCGCTCGCACTTCGCCGGTCATCTTCGTGTCTCCAACCGGGAAGTAGGCTACCATGTGCTCCTTAGCCCACTCCAGCGCCTCCACCGGTTCCATGTGCCAGTTGGTGTTACAGGTAGAGAGAATCTCGACCAGCGAGAAGCCCAAGCCAGCCAACTGAGCCTGAAAGGCCAACTTGATGGCCCTCTTGGCCCGGCGGATGCCGGGCACGTCCAACACCGCCTGACGGGTGACGTAGGCCGTCCCCGGCAGTCCCCCCAGTAGCTCGGCGATCTTCATCGGATAGCCGGCTGCTACCACGTCTCGCCCGGTCGGCGACGAGGTCGTCACCTGGCCGGGCAGCGTCGTAGGGGCCATCTGTCCGCCGGTCATGCCGTAGATCGCGTTGTTGACGAAGATGGTGGTCAATAACTCGCCCCGGTTGGCCGCGTAAATGATCTCCGCTATGCCGATAGAGGCCAGATCACCGTCCCCCTGGTAAGTGAAGACCACCTTGTCCGGACTGACGCGCTTGACTCCGGTGGCCATCGCCGGTGCCCGGCCATGGGCCGCTTCGGCCATGTCTACGTTGAGGTAGTAATAGGCCAGGACCGAGCAACCCACCGGCGCGATGCCGATGGTCCGCTCCCGCACGTCCAACTCGTCCAGCACCTCGGCGATGAGCCGGTGGATGGTGCCGTGGGTGCATCCGGGACAGTAGTGGGTGTGGGCCTCGGTCAGGCTCTCCGGTCGCTTGTAGACTAGTTCCATGTCTGCAGGGATCTCAACTGTCGCCATGTGAACCTCCCTCCTCGCCTGCGAGCTCAGCGTCCAGTTTCTCCAGTTCGGGTAGGATATCGTCGGGCAGAGGGATGACGCCCCCCATCCGTCCGTAGAAGCGCACCGGACGGCGGCCCTCGACCGCCAGCCGTACGTCCTCGACCATCTGCCCGGCGTTCATCTCCACAACCAGCATCCCGCGCACCTGGGGAATGAGCTCCTCGATGCGGGCGCTGGGGAATGGCCACAGAGTGATGGGGCGCAGAAGCCCTACCTTGATTCCCTTCTCCCGTGCCTCCCGCACCACCGTCTGGCAGACTCGGCCCACTGTCCCGAAGGCCACCAACAGCAGGTCCGCGTCCTCGGTGCTGTATTCCTTCCAGCGCACCTCGTGGGCGGCGATTTCCTTGAGCTTGGCCTGCAGTCGTAGATTGGTCTGCTCTAGATTCTCGGCCCCTAGGTAGAGCGAGGTGATGGTATTGGGCTCTCGTCCATTGGCGCCTGTCAGCGCCCACGAGGGCCGCTCCTCAGGGCGCTGGACCGGGCGCATAGGCGGTAGTTCCGCCGATTCCATCATCTGGCCGATGGCCCCATCGGCCACGACCATGGCGATGGTGCGGTATTTCTCCGCCAAATCGAAGGCCAGTCCTACGTAGTCGATGGCCTCCTGTACGTTGGCCGGGGCCAGGATGATCATATGGAAGTCCCCGTGTCCTGCCATCTTTACCGCTTGGAAGTAATCTCCCTGGGAGGGCTGCACGTTTCCTAAGCCTGGTCCTCCACGCATGATGTTGATCAACACCGCCGGTACCTCGGAGCAGGCGATGTAGGACAGGCCCTCCTGCATCAAGCTGATGCCAGGGCTGGAGGATGAGCTCATCACCCGTACCCCCGCACAGGCCGCTCCGTAGACCATGTTGATAGAGGCCACCTCGCTCTCGGCCTGCAGAAAGACCCGTCCCTCCTCAGGTAAGCGCTCGGAGAAGTGCTCCAGGACCTCCGTCTGGGGCGTGATGGGGTAACCGAAGAACGCTTCGACCCCTGCCCGCACGGCGGCTTCGGCGATGGCTGCATTTCCTTCGAGTAATTCTTTTGCCATTCCTTCCTTTACCTCCTACGCGGCTGCGGATGCTCGTTTAGGCTCGCCCTGAGCTTGCCGGACGGGCTTGTCGTGAGCCTGTCGAGCGGACTTTCGCCTCCGCCGATACACTGTGAAGACCACGTCGGGACAGATGGTAGCGCACATAGCGCATCCCGTGCACACCTGGGGGTCCGTCACCTCGATGGGCCGGTACCCCTTGGCGTTGAACCGTCCCTCTGCCAGTTGGAGGATGTGTGCAGGGCAGACCGTCACGCACAGGCCGCACCCTTTGCAGCGATCCTCATCAATGATCACCATGCCTCTTGCCATATTTCCTCCTGATGAAGTCTTGACCATCCTCACCCAACCCCTCACCTAACCCCCTCCGAGTAGGGCCAGAAGGACACCCCCGGCGATCACCGAGCCTAACTGCCCGGCGGTATTGGCCCCCATCGCGTGCATAAGGATGAAATTGGAGAAATCCTCCTCCTGGGCGATGCGCTGGACCAGCCGGCCGCTCATGGGGAAGGCGCTGATCCCCGCCGCCCCCACCAGCGGATTGATGCGACGTCCGGAGAGCGCGCACAGCAGCTTTCCGAACAACAGCCCGGCCGCCGTGTCCAGCACGAAGGCTAGCAGACCCAAAAGGAGGATGCCCAAGGTGCTCAGGCTCAGAAAACTCCTGGCCGTCATCGTGCCGCCGACGGCCAGCCCCAGGAAGATCGTGGTGACGTTGATGATCTCGTTCTGGGCCGATTGGCTGAGTCGCTCCACCACGCCGGATTCCTTGAGCAGGTTGCCCACCATCAACATCGCGATCAGAGGGGTAGCCTGCGGCACCAGGATCCCCACGATGGTCGTGACCACCAGCGGAAAGAGAATCAGCGCTGGCTGGGACACGGGCCGGGGAGCATACTCCATGTGGATGCACCGTTCCTCTCGCGTGGTCATCAGCCGCATGACGGGGGGCTGAATGATGGGCACCAGGCTCATATAGGAGTAGGCTGCCACGGCGATGGGGCCCAGCAGGTGAGGAGCCAGGAGGGTGGAGACGTAGATGCTGGTCGGTCCGTCGATGGCCCCGATGATGCCAATGCTGGCCGCCTCGTTCAGGTCGTAACCTAGGAGCGAGGCCAACATCAAAGTGCCGAAGATGCCGAATTGCCCGGCCGCCCCCATCAGCGCGAACACCGGCTGGGCCAGCAGGGGTCGGAAGTCCATCATCGCCCCCACGCCCAGGAAGATAAGCAGGGGGAACAGCTCGTTCGCCACCCCGATTCGGTATAATAGGGTCAGCAACCCATCCTCCCCCGTCAGTGCCGAGAGGGGCAGATTGGCCAATAGGCAGCCCACCCCGATGGGCAGGAGCAGCACCGGCTCGTATTCCTTGGCGATGGCCAGATAAAGGAGGGCTCCACCCACCGCCATCATCAGCACCTGGCTCCATCCCAACGCCCGGATCCCCGCCAATAGATACGTCACGTCCACCTACTTCCCCCAGGAATCCCGGCGCGCACCCGGCATCGCATCAAGAACATCGGACGCCGCCGTGCGAAGCCCAGACCCTCGTACAGCTGCACCGCCGCATGGTTGCTCTGAAACACCATCAGGAAAACCTCGTGGCCCTTCGTCGTGTACGCCCGCGTCAACGCGGATACGGCCTGCCGGGCGTATCCTCGGCGGCGGTGAGCGGTGCGAGTTCCCACGTTGCCGATCTCCGCCGCACCGCAGACCCGCAGCCGAGTGCAAGCGAGCGACACCAACTGGTCTGCCTGCCACACTCCAAACGCTGGACCGTGCCGGAAGGGATCTGCCTCCAAGGCCTCCAGTCCGACGTCCTCCGCCAAGTCTCGTATGTGATCCACGTCCTCGTGCTCCAACGGCACCGCAGTGCCTGGGTCGAGTCCCGCCACGTCACCGGCGAAGGACATCTGCCACTCCGGCTCGACGTGCTCGACCAC
>Ga0180432_10001635_pt1 | contig 35093 bp, 32 predicted proteins | sample SS_ome_10_FD_132414 | JGI IMG/M metagenome (GOLD analysis project Ga0180432, IMG submission 132414) | Hypersaline lake sediment archaeal communities from the Salton Sea, California, USA - SS_1_MS_2 metaG | ecosystem: Environmental > Aquatic > Non-marine Saline and Alkaline > Hypersaline >... | reverse complement strand
TTGGGTCGCAGTCCAAAGCCTCCGTTACCTTACCCATCAGTTCATGCATCCTCTCCGGGTCCTCGACGTGGCTTATAGCCAGGCGGACCTTACTCCCACCCGCCTTCTCCACGGCTATCTCCACCAGGCGGTCAAGGGCTTTATTGGCGCCGCGTACCCTTTCCAGGACATCGATGATGCCGTCGATGAACAGGATGGGCTTGACCCTCTCCTTCATGGCCTGCCTTATGACCGTCTCGGTCTGGGGCATGACGCCCTCCACGGCGCAGACGACAACTATCGCCCCGTCTATCGCCCTCATCGCCCTGGTGACGTCGCCCCCGAAGTCGACGTGGCCCGGGGTGTCTATGAGGTTGATCAGGTATTCCTTTTCCTCAAGATCGTGGACCATGGACACGTTGGCCGCGTCAATGGTTATCCCCCTCGCCTGTTCCTGTTCGTCGAAATCGAGCCAGAGCTGACTCCCCGCCAGCTCGGATGAGATCATCCCCGCCCCCGCGATAAGGTTATCGCTGAGCGTGGTCTTTCCGTGATCTATGTGAGCGACCGTTCCGATATTTCGGATCTGCTCCCGCTGGCGCATAAGCTCGCCGATCTTGTTCATCATCTCTTCTCTTTTACCCATAGGGCTTACCTCGCTGACATCGCAACCCTTTCGGTCTCCTCCTTGCGTGCGACGGCATGGCTGCCTGAATCGTTCCTCGCCGCAAGGACGAGCTCATCCGCCAACGCCTCGGCGACGTTCTTCTTCGACTTGAACGCCGTTGCCGAGGTCCCCCGACCTATGTTCCTCAGCGCCAGATCGACCCTCCTCTGAGGCGATACGTCCACTGACTTGTGGTACGATATTCCCCCGTACGATATGGTGGTCGTTTCCTCCCTGGGGGCGCAGTTCTCTATCGCCTGCACGAGGACCTGGATCGGATTGGTCCCGGTCTTATCCTCAACTATCTCGAAGGCTCTCTCGAGGTTCTTTATCGCCCTCTCCTTCTTCCCGCAACCGTACTTGTTCCTTATGTACTTGCCGGCGATCTTCCTTCTACCGGTGCCGGAACGCATGCACTTGTTGACCAGGCGCTCGACTATGTTAACCTTAGACTTCTGGAATGGCTTGTTCGCCATTCTCCCTGCAGTGTGGGGTATTATGACCGGATCGAGGCAGATGTACCTCCTCAGGCCCGGATCCACCTCCGTGACCTCGGAGAAGCTCCACCTGTTGAAGAGGGTGATCGGTTCCTCCTCGGCCTCTTCCTCCTCGGGCTCGGCCTCGCTCTCCCCCTCTGCGGCCTCCTGCCCCTCGGGCTCGGGCTGCTCGCTCTCGGGCTGGATCTCCTCCTGGACCTCGGCCTTCTCCTTGCGCTTCTTCTTCCCCTTCGCCTTTCTCTTCCTCTTAGCCATTGAAGATCAACCTGCCCCAGCTCAGCGTATGGGCTTCTCCTTCTTGCCCTTGACCATCTCGTCGAGGGAGACGCCGTTAACCTTTATTACCTTCCAGCGAACCCCGGGCAGATCCCCGTAGGAGCCTCCCCTGGAACCGCCTATCCCCTCGATCAGGACCTCATCGTGTTCATCGACGTACTTCTGGGCGCCGTCCCCGGGGCAGAAAGCGGTGACCTGCTTCCCGTTCTTTATCAGCTGGACCCTGACCACCTTCCTCCAGGCTGAGTTCGGCTGCTTGGCCTCGACCTTGTCCCTGAAGAGGACGATTCCCTTCGCCTGCGGCGACCCCTCCAGGGGGTCGACCTTCACGTCCAGGTTCAGGGTCCGCCGCATGTAGTCGCGGTCCCTCCACCTGAACCTCTTGCGATCATTCTTGAGTTTTCTAGATGCAAATAGACCTCTTGAACCCTTACTCACGAAACCACCTCACGACAAGTAATCACGACGCCTCAGCCACCGAACCTGGTCCTGGGTGTACCTGTAGGCGATGTCCCCCTTGGTCTCGCTCTGGATATCGCCGAGCTCCACGATGACCATGTCCCCCTCCCGCACCCAGATCCTCTTCCGCATCCTGCCCGGTATCCGGCACAGCCGGGTGTGGCCGTCCTTGCACTTCACCCTCAGCCTGCCGGTGCCCAGCATCTGCTGGACGACCCCCAGGACCTCGTTCCTCCTAGGCACCCTGACTTTATACTCCTCTTCATCTCCTGAACGCTTGTATCGAGCCATGATGCACCTCGGAAGAATCCAGATCACGTGGGTCGGGATATCCCTCTACCTTGGTCTGGGCGGTGTTGGAAAGTGATCCCTCTGGCGGATATATAACTTTATCCTACTCGTCCATACATTGTTCCCGGGGGAGGTAGGTCTGTCTAGACCACCAGCACGTCGTCTATCGAGTGGTGGCGGCTGGCCAGTGTCCTCACCTTCTCTATGTTTGAGCCCCCGCGACCTATCGCCAGCCCCTTGTCCTCGGCGTGGATCTTCAGATACGCGGTCTTCTTGTCCTTGCCCTCAACGATGCGAATCTCCTTGACCCGGGCCGGGGCAACGATCTTCCTGATGAACTCGGCGGGGTCCTCGCAGTACTCCACGATCTCCACCTCGCGGCCTATCATCCCCCTGGCCTTCTTCACGTTGAAGCCGCCCTTCCCGATCGCCATACTCATGTTCTCCTTCTTGACCAGGAACACGACCCTGTCATCCTTGTCCGGGAGTATGCAGTCCATCAGCGGCGCGCCCGAGATGTTCTCGAACAGCGTCATGTACTGCAGCTGCTTCTCGCCCAGCTTTATGCCCATCTAAGCACCCTTCGTGGCTGCCAGGATGCCCGAGTCACCGGGGTCTATGACCGCGATGGAGGCCACCTGGAAGGGCTTCCTGCACGCCCTCCCGAGGTCGTAGCTGTCCCCGGCGTAGGATATCACCGGCACGCCGGACATCGAGGAGTAGTACTGGAGGTCCTCGAGGCGGTCGGATGGGCACTTTCTGGAGACTATCACCAGCCTCGCCCTGCCGCTCACCGCCGCCCTCATGGTGGTGTCGAGGCCTATCTCGACCCTTCCGGACGCGATGGCCTGTCTGATCGACTTGTCCAGATCGGTTGGCATCACTGCGCCTCCTTCATCGATAGCTTGACCATACCGGTCCCGAGGGGGATGGGTTGGCCTATGATCACGTTCTCGATTATTCCCTCCAGGCGGTCGCTCTCGCCCCGGGCGCTCGACTGGAGCAGGTGCTTGGTCGTGACCTCGAAGCTGGCCCTAGCGAGCACGCTGGACTTCGACCCGCTGATGCCGTGCCTGCCTATCTGTTTGACCTTTCCGTCGCAGGTCATCATGTCGGCCACCACCATGACGTGGCGCATGTCGACCTCCAGGCCGCCCTTCTCCAGGGTGTCCATCATCTCCCTTATTATCGCCATCCTGGCCGCCTCCAGGCCCAGGACCTCCTCGATCTCCACGATCGAGTTCGTGGTGGTCCTCCTGTAGTCGACCTCGGGCATCACCAGCACGTCCTCGAGGTTGGAGCCCTCGGTGTATATGATGAACTCCCCCTCCTCCCGCTTCAGGATGACCCTGGTTATGTTCTTCAGTCCCCTGAGCCGCTTCTTCCTGATCCGGTCGGTCACCCTCCTGATGTCCTTCAGGTTGACGTCCTTGAAGTGGTAGGTTATCACGTTGCTGTCGGTGGTAACGTCCTCGACCTTGCTTATCGACTTGGTGGCGCCCACTATCTCCTCCGGCGAGAGATCGAGCTCGGTCAGCCTCGCCTTGTCGAGCTCCACCCTCATCACGTTGTCCAGCACGTCGACGTCGACCTTCCTGGCAACGTCGTCGAGTATCACCCGGCCTATCGACCTCGCCAGCCTGGTGGCCACCTCCTCGTCCTCGGCGTACTCCTCCCTGAGGTACACCGTCATCATCGGAGTGGAGGGCTCCCTCCTGGCGTCCACTATCTCTATCATCCTCGGAAGGCCGAGTGTGACGTTGACCTCGCTAACCCCGGCGTAGTGGAAGGTGTTCAGGGTCATCTGGGTGCCGGGCTCGCCTATCGACTGGGCGGCGACGGTTCCCACCGCCTCCCCGGCGTCGACCTGCATCTCCTCGAACTCCTTCACCAGGCGGTTGATGATCTTGTTCGTCTTCTTCTTGGTCAGCTTCTTCCTTCGCTCTACCAGGGCTTTCTCGAGTTCCTCGTACACACTACCGGGCAGCACTCCTTTAGTGTCCTCGAGCATCCCGATTACGGTCTTTTCAGCCAGCAAATCTAAGCCTCCACTACCTGTGACACTACTTCCTCGGGGTTGATTCCCCTGTCGCCCCTCTTTCGCGACGGGTCTATCCCGTCCTCGCCGTACCGGAACTGAACGATCACTCCCCTAGTGTCCCGGACGGTCCCATCGTAGTCGACCCTGAGGTCCTGAAGGGCGTTGATAAGCCTTCTCTGCATGTACCCGCTCTGTGCGGTACGTATGGCGGTGTCCACCAGCCCCTCCCTGCCGCTCATGGCGTGGAAGAAGAACTCAAGCGGGTTCAGCCCGTCCTTGTAGCTTGACTTGACGAAGCCCCTGGCCTTGGCCCCAACGTCCTGGCGCTCGAAGTGGGAGAGCGACCTGTCGCTGTAGCCCCTGTGCAGGCGCTTGCCGCGGACGGCCTGGGGGCCGATACAGGCGGTGATCTGGGTCAGGTCGAGCATGTTAGCCCTGGCGCCGGTCCGGGCCATGGCCACGGTGTTCCTCTCCATCCCCAGGTGCCTCTCGGCTATCTCGCCGGCGCGGTTCCTGGACTTGCTCAGTATCTCCATTATCCGCATCTCCAGGGTCTCCTCCAGGCTCTTCCCCGGGAGGTGCTCCAGCTCCCCGCGCTCGTAGGCCTCTATCAGCCTGTCCACCTCGTTCTCCCCGTCCTCCATGACCTCGGAGATCCCCTCGGTGGCCTCCTCCGGGATGTCGTAGTCATCGATGCTGATGGTGTAGCCCTTGGTCGAAACCGCGTACACCGCGAGTCTTGTCACGGAGTCCAGGAACTCGCGGGCCCTCTGGGGGCCGTAGGACCGCGTGATCCTGTCGAGAAGCTTGCCCTCGAAGTACGCGCCGACGGCGGCCGCGTCTATGACCCCCGCGACCAGCTGACCGTCCCTTATCACCACGTACGCGTCCTCCTCGCAATCCTCCTTCTTGCACACCTCGCACTCGGAGCAGATATTCGCCTTGAACTCGATGTTGAGGTCATCGGGAAGGGTCTTGCTGAAGATCTGCTTGCCGCTCCAGTACTTCACCCCGTCCTCGGTCTTCGCGGGCCTGGGCAGGCTGGTGTCCAGCCCGGCGTACTTCAGCATCTGTTCCGACTGCCAGCGGTTGTAGAACGAGTCGCTCCTGGTGAGGTAGTAGCACCCCGAGATGTGATCGTGAATGCAGCCGATGAGGGGTCCCCCTACCCTGGGGGAGAGTATCTGCTCCTGTACCTCCATCAGCATCCTGGCCTCGGCCCTGGCCTCCTCGGTCTGTATGACGTGGAGGTTCATCTCGTCCCCATCGAAGTCGGCATTGTAGGGCGGGCAGACGCAGAGGTTGAGCCTGAAGGTCTTGTAGGGCATCACGCGTACCCGGTGACCCATTATCGACATCCTGTGGAGGGACGGCTGCCGGTTGAGGAGCACTATGTCCCCGTCCTTCAGGTGCCTCTCCACCACGTACCCGGGCTCGACCTCCTCCGAGAGCTCCTCCCGGTTCTCGTCGGTGATCTTCTTCCTGCTCCCGTCGGGCCTGATGACGTAGTTGGCCCCCGGGTGCTTCTCGCTCCCGGATGCCACGATCTTCCTCATGGACTCGATATTCAGGTCGGTGACCCTCTCAGGGACCGTCAGCTCCTTGGCTATCTGCTCCGGCACGCCGCCCTCGTTTATGCTCAGGCAGGGGTCGGGGGATATGACGGTCCTGGCGGAGAAGTCGACACGTTTTCCCGAGAGGTTGCTCCTGAACCTGCCCTCCTTCCCCTTCAGCCTCTGGGAGAGGGTCTTGAGCGGGCGCCCCGACCGGTGCCTGGCGGGGGGCACGCCGGATATCTGGTTATCGAAGTAGGTGGTGATGTGGTACTGAAGGAGGTCCCAGAGGTCGTCGACTATGAGCTGCGGCGCCCCCGCGGACATGTTCTCCTGTAGCCGCTGGTTGATCCTGACTATGTCCACCAGCTTGTGGGTCAGGTCGTCCTCCGACCTGTCCCCGGACTCCAGGGTTATCGACGGGCGCACCGTCACCGGCGGGACCGGCAGCACGGTGAGTATCAGCCACTCGGGCCTCGCCACCCCGGGGTCCATGTTGAGGAGGTCCACGTCCTCGTCCGGTATGGCCTCGAAGCGCTCCCTGATATCGCTGGGCGTCAGGCGCTGGCCGTCCTCGAAGAAGTGGGTGGGCTTCTCGAAGTTTATGTTGGGCTTCGCCTCCCCGCAGTGGGGGCAACTCTTGGCCTTGTCCGCGAGCTTGAAGGCCCGGTCGTATAGCGCGTCCCGCGCGTCCTGGTTCCTGGCCCTCTCTATGCTCCTCTTCAGGGTCTCGGCCTGCTCCGGCTCGAGCCGGATCCTGGCGCACTTCCTGCACACCGACCTGAGTATCCTGTAGACCAGCTTGGAGTACCCGACGTGCATCACCGGCCGCGCGAGGGAGATGTAGCCGAAGTGCCCGTGGCACTCCTTGCTCTTCCCACCGCAGGTCCGGCACTTGATGCCGGGATCGATCACCCCGAGATGGGGGTCCATGAGGCCGCCGTTTATCGGGTATCCGTCCTTGTCATAGGTATCGGCGGTGGTTATCTTGACCACGCCCAGCTTCAGTATGTCCTGGGGCGATAGCAGTCCGAACTTGACCTCGCCGATCATCTTGGGGATTCTCATCATTATCACCTACGCCTTGTCCTTGAGCTCGAATTTGGGGTTTATCCCCAGCGACTTCAGCTCGTCTACCAGGAGCTTGAACGCGTACGAGATCTCGACCTCCTCCAGGATCGCCGTCTCCCCGCATATGGGGCAGTACTGGGTGTCGGTGATCCTGTCGTAGACGCCTATGCTCCCGCACCCGGTGCACACTAGCACCGTGCACTTGTCCGACTCCTCGAGTAGCCTCTCCTTCAGGAGCAGGGCCGCGCCGTGTCCCACGAGGCAGTCCCTCTCCATCTCCCCGAACCTGAGTCCGCCCTCCCGGGCCCGGCCCTCGGTCGGCTGCCTGGTGAGCATCTGGATCGGCCCCCGGGAACGGGCGTGGATCTTGTCCGATACCATGTGGTGGAGCTTCCAGTAGTAGGTCACGCCCATGAACATGCTCATCGACATCTTCTCGCCGGTGATCCCGTCGTAGAGGACCTCCTTGCCGGCGTAGTCGAAATTCCTCTCCTCCAGGGCGTCCCTTATCTGGTCCTCGGTCATCCCGTAGAACGGGGTGGTATCGACGGTCTCGCCCCGGAGCGCCCCGATCTTCCCGGCCAGGGTCTCGAGTATCTGCCCTATCGTCTTCCTCCCGGGGATGGCGTGGGGGTTGATTATGAGGTCCGGCACGACGCCGTCCTCGGTGAACGGCATATCCTCCTGGGGCACGATGAGGCCTATGACCCCCTTCTGCCCGTGCCTGGAGGCGAACTTGTCGCCTATCTCCGGGCTTCGGAGGTCCCTGACCTTGACCTTGCACAGCTTGTTGCCCTCCGAGGTCTCGGAAAGCATGACCACGTCGGCTATGCCCTCCTCCCGGTGCCTGACATAGGTGGAGGTCTCCCTCCTCCGCTCGACCCGGGTCCCGAAGCGGTCCATCTCCTCCAGGAAACGGGGCGGGCTGGTCCTGCCTATCAGTACGTCGCCGCTCTCAACCCTGGACTCCGGCCAGATGATGCCGTCGTCGTCCAGGAACCTGTACTTCTCGTCCCCCCTGAACCCCCGGGCCTCCTCCTCGGGGAGCTCGAACATGTCCACCTGTCCGCCCGGGTACCTCTTCTCCTCCGCGTCGTAGGAGCGGAAGAAGGTCGATCTCGAGAGCCCCCGCTCTATGGAGCTCTTGTTGATTATGAGCGCGTCCTCTATGTTGAAGCCGTAGTAGCAGCCCACCGCGACGATGAAGTTCTGTCCCGAGCTCCGCCTGTTGAGACCTATGGCGTCCATGACGCCGGTCTCGCAGATCGGCCGCTGCGGGTAGTGAAGCAGATGCCCCCTGGTATCCATCCTGAGGGGGAAGTTCGACGAGTAGAACCCCAGCGCCTGTTTCGCCATCCCGGCCCCGTAGGTGTTACGCGGGGAGGCGTTGTGCTCGGGGTAGGGTATGAGGGAGGCGCAGATGCCCAGCGTCGCCGAGGGGTCTATCTCGAGATGGGTGTGCTTCTCCTCGAGGGCTTCCTCCGATATGGCGATCAGGCAGTTCTCCTCCTCCTCGGCGTCGAGGTACTCGATTATCCCCTCCGAGACCAGGTCCTCCCAGGCCATGTCACCGCTCCTGATCATCTCCACGTGGGTCTCGGTCAGCCTGGCCACGCCGTCGTCGACAATTATGCACGGCCTCCTCACCCGGCCCGCGTCGGAGTAGACGAGGATCTCGTCCGTCTTCTCTATGTAGCGGACGTTGACCTCCTGGGACACCATGCCCTTCCTCCGCAGCTCACGGATCTTGTCCACCAGCGAGCTGCCGTCCTCGCAGACGCCCACCAGCCTCCCGTTCAGGTAGGTGGTGGCGCCCTCCTCGGTCTTTCCGGGGACGAGCCTCCTGACCCCCAGGTCGTAGAGCGTGTTCTCCACGATCTCGGAGTCGGCCTCGGTCGAGATGATGGCCATCAGGGAGAGGTTCTTGACCAGCCCGCAGTTCGGGCCCTCGGGGGTCTCCGAAGGGCAGAGCCGGCCGTAGTGGGTGGCGTGTAGGTCCCTGGCCTCGAAGTGGGACTGGGAGCGGCTCAGGGTTGATATCACCCGTCTCAGGTGGGAGAGGGCGGTGATGAAGTTGTCCCTTGCCAGCAGCTGGCTCACCCCGGTCCTTCCGCCGGGCCAGTTCCCGGTGGCCAGCGCGTGCTTCATCTTCTCGGAGAGCTGGTCGGCACGGACCGCGATACCTATCTTGAGCCTCTTGCCCCTGCTGATGCTCCTCTCGAGCTGGTACTTGATATCCTTGCAGAGCGATGTGAACGAGACCCTGAACAGGTTCTTCAGCAGGTCCCCGGCCAGTCCGAGCCTCTTGTTGCCGTAATGATCCTTATCGTCCTCCTCCCTGTACTCCAGCGCGAGCTCTATCGTCCTCTCGGCCATCCTGCCCAGGTAGTAGGCCTTCCTCATCCTGTCCGAGGATTCGTTGCCGAGGTGGGGGAGCAGCGACCTGTCGGTGACCTGTGTCGCCCTCTCTATCCTCCTCTCCAGGGGCTGGCCCGCGGCCACCCTCCTGCCCACGAAGTCCAGGGCGTCGTCCTGGGTGGAGATCTCCCTCGCGTCCTCCAGGTTGGGGTAGAGCTCGTTGAGCACAGTGGGGTCCTTGGAGACCGCATCGGCGATGTCCTTGTCCATCTCCATCCCGAGGGCCCGCATCAGGACCACCAGGGGGATGTAGCCCGGCACCCGGGGGAAGGAGACCCTGAGGGAGCCGTCCCGCTTCCTCTCGACCGTGATCTTGGCCCTGTATCCGTGGCGGGTGGAGAAGAGCCGGGTCCGCTGGGAGTGGGTCCGCTCGTCCTTCTCGGTTATCATCCGGTCCTCGGCGAGCTCCTCTATGGAGACGATCACCCTCTCGGTCCCGTTTATTATGAAGTAACCTCCGGGGTCCGAGGGGTCCTCTCCCGCGCCTATAAGCTCCTCGTCCGACATCCCGTGAACAGCGCACAGGTCGGACTTGAGCATGACGGGGAGCTCCCCTATGTAGACCTCCTCGCTCTCGACCTCCAGGTCGCCGTTCATCAGCGACATGTGGAGATAGATGGGGGCGGAGTAGGTCAGGTTCCTGAGTCTGGCCTCCATGGGCATTATAGCCCTCCTGGCGCCGTCGGCCTCCTTCATCGACGGGGCGCGTATCGTTACCCGCCCCAGTTTAACGTGATAGTCCTCGACGTCCAGGCTTATCTCGCCCAGCTCATCGATTACCTCTTGAATTCCCATACTCACGAAGTAGTTGTAGGAATCAAGATGCTGTCTTACCAAGCCTTTTTCTTCGAAAAATACCTTCATCAGAGGCCATCTGGGACCGACCATGATCTCTACCCTCCTAGTTCTGCGGGCCCGCGGGGAATTGAACCCCGGACACCTGGCTTAAAAGGCCAGTGCTCTGCCAGACTGAGCTACGGGCCCCGGAATCAAAGCGTTCGAGGGAGCTTGGGCTATCCAAGGTGACTTCTGTAGAATAATCGGAGAAGGAGCCCGGCAACCAGCTTTCCCTCGGAGAAGACTGGGATCAGCTGCCTGATGCTCTTTATAAATATTACTTCGCGCTATGTAGATTATCACTTTTCTATATACACCTTTATCATATCATGCTGGCCTCCCCGTCCCAGCAGACGAAGTCCTCCTCCCACCTAACGCCGTACCTCCCCGGGTAGTACAGCCCGGGCTCGACGGTGAACACCATGCCATCCTCGAGCTCCTCATCGCTGTGGGGGACGATCACCGGCATCTCGTGGACGCCGAGCCCCAGGCCGTGGCCCAGGCCGTGGATGAAGTACGGGCTCTCCTCACCCAGGGCCCTCCTGGCGGCGCGGTCCACCTCCGAGAGCGCGACCCCCGGCTCCAGGACCGCCGACGCCTCCTCGATCGCCGACCTGACAACCTCCAGGGTCCCCTCCGCCGGCCCGCCGTCGAGGAGCAGCATCCTGGTGATGTCGCTGCAGTAGCCCTCGACTTTCGCCCCCATGTCTATCATCACCACCGACGACCGTCCCAGCCTGCGTTTCCCGGTGGCGTAGTGGGGGAACGCCGAGCTTTCGCCGAACGCGACTATGGGGTCGAAGGCAGGCATCGCGCCCCGCGACATTATCGACTCGTATATCCTCCCCGCTATCGAGATCTCCGTTGAGTCCTCGTCGATCTCCGGGACGACCTCCTCGTACGCCTCCAGGGCGATCCCGTGGGCCTCCCGTATCAGGTCGATCTCCTCCCTCGACTTGATGACCCTCATACGCTCTACCGCGTCGGTCCTCGAAGGGTCCAGTGGGGCGAGGTCCCGCCTGAGCTCCTCCCCGACCGAGTCGTACGAGATCCCCCCTATCTCCAGCTCCCCCGCGACCCTCAGCACGGCGCCGGCCAGGGACTCGAAGATGCAGCTCTCTCCCTCCCGGAGCTCGACCTCCGACCTCTGGAACTCCCTGACATCCCCGACCCGGGACTCGTGCCTCGCCCTCTCGGCCTCCATCCTGGACGAGAGCAGGACCGGGTCGCCGTCCCGGGGCAAGATCATCGCCGTCGGGGCGCTGCTCGAACAGAGGTACTGCAGGTTCTCCGGGTCCATGATCAGGAGCGGGCCGTCCCGCGAGGCCCTCTCCGCCCTCTCCTGGAAGGTGCTCCTGGGCAACATGACAGCTCACCCCCGGGATGGTGCGGGTATCTTATCAATGCATCTGCGGGCATCGGCGGCGGCGATAGGTAACCTATTTCTCCCCACTGGGGCACCACGGACCATGATGCTCCGGGACCTGCTATCGAAGCTGAAGTGGGACCACAGGGAGGACCTCCCCTCGGCGAGCATCCTCTACGTCGACAGGTCCCCGGATTCGGCCGGGAGGACCGTGAGAAGGGTGAGATCCGTACCGGGGAGCAGCGTGGTAGAGATCGGTCCGGGGTACATGACGGTCGAGGTCGGGGACGGGGTGTCTCACATCCCATACCACAGGGTGACCGAGGTCCGGAATCGGGACGGGAGCGTCCGGTGGTCGCGTGACAGCTGATACCCAGAGATTCGAACTCTACGCCATCGATATAGAGGCCATGATAGATTCGGCCTTCGAGAGCGCCTCGACCGAGGTCGAGAAGGAGAACCTCTCCGGGCTGAGGCCGATCGTGAAGGCCAGGATAAAGGAGAAGAAGAGGGTCAGGATCTCCACCAACATAATCCTCCGCCGCCTCAAGAAGCTCAGGGCCAGGATCCCGGACGAGTCCCAGGTCAACCCCTTCCACCTCTCCCTCTTCGAACTCATCGGCGCCGCCAAGCTGCCCGAGGCTGGCAGGCGGATCCAGAGGACGATCGACAGGATAGGGCGGGTGAGGGACAGGACGCTCTCGAAGCTGAACCGTGCCAGGAGCCCGAGCTCGATGTACAGGCTCCGGCAGCAGGCATACGGCGAGATCGCCTCGGACTGCAGGTCGCTGAAACGTGTCATGGAGTTCATCGACCGCACCATACCCAAGCTGGGCGACCTGCCCACGATCAAGTTCCAACTCCCCACCGTCGTGATAGCCGGCTGCCCGAACGTGGGGAAGACCACACTGCTGATGGCCCTCACCGGGTCCAGGCCGGAGATCAAGCCCATCCCGTTCACCACCCAGCGGATCCAGATCGGTTACTACGAGAGGAGCTGGCAGAGGATACAGGTCGTGGACACCCCCGGGCTCCTGGACAGGCCCCTGGAGGAGAGGAACAGGGTGGAGATGAAGGCCATCGAGGCCATGAGGCACCTGGCCGACGTCCTGGTCTTCGTCGTGGACCCCACCGACACCAGCGGCTTCCCGATCGAGAGCCAGCTCAACCTGCTGGAGGGGATGCGCTCCTCCTTCGATACCCCGATGATAACCGCCGTGAACAAGGACGATATGGCGGACCCGGAGGCCGTTGAGCGTGCGGTCAAGAGCGTGGGCGGTAGCGGCCCGGTTCTGAGGGTCAGCTCCACCCAGGGCACCGGAATCGCGGAACTCCGGGAGCTGATCTGGTCATATTTAAGAGATTCCGAGGCCAACTGAGGAGTTTGAATCTCCACGGAGGACCCGGAAGATGAATATCCAGGACATGATCAACGAGATACAGCAGAGGCACGACATCGTGGGGCGGAGGGGCGAGCTCAGGAGGGCCCTGGCGGCCAAGCTGTCGTCGCGTCACCTGATGATAGAGGGGAATATCGGGACCGGGAAGACGGTCATCGCCAAGAGCATAGCCGACTACTTCGACCAGGCCTTCCTCAGGGTCGACGGCGACGAGAGGTTCACCGAGAACAAGCTCGTCGGCTACTTCGACCCCCCGATGGTGGTGAAATCCGGGTATAACTGGGAGTCCTTCATCGAGGGCCCCCTGACCAGGGCGATGAAGACCGGCGGCATCCTGCTCATAAACGAGATAAACCGGCTCCTCGAGACCACCCAGAACGTCCTGCTCACCGCCATGGACGAGGGGCAGATCATACTCCCCAAGCTGGGATCGGTGAACGCCGAGGACGGGTTCATGATAATCGCGACCGAGAACCCCTCGGAGTACGTGGGCACCACCGCGCTGAGCGAGGCCCTGCGGGACCGCTTCGTCTGGATATGGCTCGACTACCAGAACGAGGAGGAGGAGAACGGCATAGTCCGCGTCAGGTCCAGCAACGACGACCGGCAGCAGATAGCGGTGGCGGTGAAGATAGCCCGCAGGACCAGGGAGCACCCCGACGTGAGGAGGGGGTCGTCGGTGAGGGGGGCGATCGACATAGCCAACATCATCGAGAGGCTATCGACCACGAACGAGGACTGGCTCCTCGCCTCGGTGATGTCACTGGCGACCAAGATCGAGCTCATCGACGGCTGCGGCAAGAGCGTCGAGGAAGTGATAGCCGAGTGCGTCAGGGAGGTCCTGAGCCCGGATTTTCGGTGATCGAGGGGGAGACGCCCCCCGATGACACACCTGTAAGGTTCGGGCGAATGGACCGCGACCAGATGCTCCAGAACGAGATAGCCAACGCCCGCAGCCCGGAGGACATCTACCTCAAGACCAAGGGGCTGGACAAGACGAAGATCGAGGAGCTCGCCGAGATGGCGGTCGAGGTCAGGAGCATACCCGCCCTCGTCGGCCTGGCGAAGAGGAACAAGTACGCCGTTTCCCAGGTCCTGGAGCACAACGAGGAGGCCAGCCAGTTCATGGTCGACGAGTCGGAGGAGGAGAACTGGGAGCTGATCGACCTCTACTACCGGGTAAAGGACCAGCTCACGGAGAACGTCAGGAGGTTCTTCCTCTCCCTGACAACCAAGATAATCCTCAGGTCGGCCCTCAGGATAGCCGGCAGGGGAATCCGGAAGGACCTGATCAGGAACGCCAGGTACGAGCCCGGCATGGAGGAGTTCGACCTGGACCAGACCCTGGAGAACTACCTACAGGTCGGGTACCTGGGCCAGGAACAGATAGTGGGGCTTGAGAGGCTGGAGAGGAAGAAGGTCGGGATGCTCATACTCGACACCAGCGGCTCGATGTACAAGCAGAAGCTCGCCATCGCCGCGGTGACGGTCGCCGTCCTCGCCCACAGCATGAAGTATGACAACTACGCCGTCGAGCTCTTCGAGAGCGAGGCCAGGATACTGAAGCCATTCAACCACGAGGTGGCCATAGAGGAGATGATTGACACCATATTCAACCTCAAGCCGTCGGGGTACACCAACATAGAGAACGCCCTCTCCCGGGCCCAGGAGGAGATGAGGAAGATACAGCGCAGGGACAAGTGGGCGGTGCTGGTGACCGACGGCGACTACAACCAGGGGTCGGACCCCAGGCTCGTCGCCCCGCAATTCAACAGGCTCAACGTGATCAGGATAGGGGGAATCCGGAAGGGGGAGGCGACCTGCAGGGATTTGGCGAGGCTGGGCGGGGGGAAGTACGAGAGCGTCAGCGACTACAGGAACCTGCCCCTCGCCCTCCTGAGAATAACCAGGTAGCCATGATACATATAATAGACCCTCGAGACACCGGTAGCCAGCACTTACGGTGAGTATACATGCCCGTTTCCGAAGAGGAGATGATCTCAAAGACCATAGCGAAGTTCGAGGACGACGGGTACAAGATAGAGAGCAAGGATGACGAGCTCATCGGCACCAACGAGGACGAGAAGATAATCATAAGGGTCGTCACGGGCGAGAGGTCGGTCGGGGTCGCGGTCGCCAGGGAGCTGCGAAAGCGGATAGAGGAGGAGGACGCGACCGAGGGCCACATCGTGTCCGACGCGCCCCTAACCCCCTACGCCAGGAAGCTCGTCGCCAAGGAGAATATCAGGTACCTCAGCATGCAGAACGTCCTCATCGACCTCTTCGAGCACGAGCTGGTGCCGGAGCAGACGGTCCTGAGCGAGGAGGAGAGGGACCAGCTGCTGAAGGACCTCCAGATCGAGCCCAGCCAGCTACCGAAGGTCAGGAAGAGCGACCCCATCATCAAGCTCCTGAGGGCGAAGCCCGGGGACATAGTCAGGATCTCGCGCAGGAGCCCCACGGCGGGAAGCTCGACCTACTACAGACTGGTCATATCCGCATAGCTGGCGGAGGAAGTCGAACTGCTTTGGATGACTCTACCCTAGAGAGGCATAGAATCAAAAAGGTGCTGGACAGGCTAAAGTCCTTCAGGGGGCGCCACACCGAGCTGATCTCGATCTACGTCCCCGACGGGTACGACATCAACCTGGTGGGGCAGAGGGTGAAGGAGGAGTACTCCACCGCCCAGAACATCAAGTCCAAGACCACCAGGAAGAACGTCCTCGGGGCGCTGGAGAAGATCAGCCAGTTCCTCAAGCTACACAAGACCACACCCGAGAACGGTCTCATCATCTTCTGCGGCAACGTGGCCGACCAGGAGGGGGTGTCGGATATCCAGCTCTTCGCCCTAAACCCCCCGGAGCCGATAAGCATCAGCCTCTACCGGTGCCTGCAGGAGTTCGTGGTCGAGCCCCTGGAGGAGATCCTCAGGGATAAGGAGGTCTTCGGCCTCCTGGTCCTGGACCGGAGGGAGGCCACCCTGGGCGTCCTGAACGGGAAGCGGATAGACCGCCTGAAGAAGATGACCTCCGGTGTCCCCGGGAAGTTCAGGGCCGGGGGCCAGTCTGCGAGGAGGTTCGAGAGGCTCAGGGAGGCGGCGGCGGTGGAGTTCTTCAACCGCATAGGAGAGTCCGCCAACCTGGCCTTCTCCCAGATCGAGGATATGAGGGGCCTGCTGATAGGCGGGCCCTCTCCGACGAAGGAGGAGTTCATCAAGGGGCCCTTCCTCTCCAACGAGCTAAAGGACAAGGTGGTCGGCCTCTACGACATCACCTACACCGACGAGGACGGCCTGAGGGAGATCGTCAACGCCGCATCGGAATCCCTCTCCGAGCTCCGGGTGATGAGCGAGAAGAAGGTGGTCAAACGGTTCCTGGAGGAGGTCGGCAAGGAGGGGCTGGCCAGCTACGGCATCATGGAGATCATGGAGCTGCTGCAGATGGGGGCCGTGGAGACCCTGCTGATCTCGGAGGAGATGAACAAGTCCATAGTCACCTTTCACTGCCAGACATGCAAGGAGAGATTCGAGAAGATAGTCGACGACCCGGAGAGGTACATCGAGGGGCTCACCGACTGCCCCAGGTGCCCGAACGGCAGCGTCACGATCGACGAGGTTCAGGACCTGGATGACAGGATGATCGAGATGGCCGGGATGTCGAACTCCGACGTGGAGCTGATATCGGCCGACACCGAGGAGGGAAAGCAGCTTCTGATGGCCTTCGGCGGGCTCGGCGCCATTCTGAGATACAAACCGTGAGGTTGAAGGCTTTGGACCCTCTCAAGGATCTCAAGGATTCGCTCGCGGGGAGCATCTCGGACGCGATGATATCCAGGGGGCTGGAGGTGGCCCCGGACGACGTTGAGATCACCGACAGGACCAAGGAGGACTTCGGTGACCTCTCGACGGCCGTGGCCCTCAAGTACGCGTCCTCCGAGGGGCTGAACCCCCTGGAGGTGGCGGCGGATGTCGCGGGCTCGATGGACCCCCCTGACCTGATATCCGAGGTCAGGCCCGTGAGGGGTTACCTGAACTCCTACATCGACTGGTCGCGTTTCGGCCCCATGGTCGTCGAGGCCATCCTCAGGGAGGGGGGAGATTTCGGACGCCCCGGCGGATCCCCGGGCACCCTGGTCCTGGAACACACCAGCGTCAACCCCACCGGCCCACTCAACATAGCCAGGTCCCGTAACTCCATAATCGGAGACTCGCTGGCGAGGGTATTCGAGTACATGGGGTGGAGGGTGAGACGGCTCTACCTCCTGAACGACGTCGGTCACCAGGTGGTGGCCATATACTGGGGCCGGACGAAAGGAATCAGATCCGAAAGCCTGGCCGAGCGCTACGCCGATTACTCATCCAAGCCCGACTTCGAGACCCTCTTCACCTACGTGCCCACCATGAGGGAGCTCTCCGATAACCCGGATGCCGAGCGCGAGGTGGCGGAGCTGGAGTCGAGGACCCACACCGATCACGACCTACTCCTCAGGCTGCGGGAGACCTCCGAGGAGTGCCTGCGCGGCCAGCTAGAGACCCTGGGCAGGCTGGACATAGGTTTCGACGAGATCACCCCCGAGAGCCGGTTTATCGAGGAGGGGAGGCTCTCCGACATAGTGAGCCGGCTGGGGGAGAGGGGCGTCACCGTCGAGGAGGAGGACGGGTCCGTCGGCCTCGACCTGTCGTCCATGGGCCTGTCGAGGAGGAAATCCGAACATCTCACCCTTCTGAAGAGCGACGGCTCCTCCACGTACACCCTCCGGGACATGGCCTACCACGAGTGGAAGTTCAGGGAGGGCGACCTTTTCATCACCGTCCTCGGCGAGGACCACAAGCGCCAGTTCGCCGAGCTCAAAGCTGCACTCGGCATCCTGGGCCACGACGAGGACCTCAGGGCCGCCTTCTATAGCTTCGTCACCTACCAGGGCGGGGGAAAGATGTCCACCAGGCAGGGAAAGACCGTGCCCCTGGACAACATAATCGACGAGGCGATCACCAGGTCCGAGGCAGAGGTGAGGAAGAGGAGGGATGGCCTCAGCCCGGAGGAGGTGAGGGCTATCGCGACCCAGGTCGGGCTCGGCGCGATAAAGTTCAACGTGCTCAAGGTCGACACCAACAAGTCGATCCAGTTCAACTGGGAGGAGGCGATAGACTTCGAGGGGGACTCATCGGCCTACGTCCAGTACGCCTGCGCGCGGGCGTCCAGCATACTCAAAAATGCGAAAGGCTGGGAGCCGCCCGACGATATGGGGATGCCGACGAACGCCGACGAGAGGCGGCTGATCTGGAGTCTGGCCCAGGCGCCGGGCGTGGTGGCCAGGAGCCACGCCGACATGAAGCCCAACTACCTGGCCGAGCACTCGATCGAGGTGTCGTCCCTCTTCAACAGGTTCTACATGAAGCACAGGGTCCTGCAGGTTGACGAGCCCAAGAGGTCCGCAAGGCTCGCGCTCACGATGTCAACCAAGCTGATACTGGAGACGCTGCTGGGCCTGATGGGTATAGCGGCGCCGGAGGAGATCTGAACCTCTACCTCTCGCGGCTGACGATCGCGTAGGCGATGAGGGCCGCCATCAGTACGATCAGCACGATGAATATTATCGGGTTCTCGAACTCGGGAAAGAGTCTGCCTCTTCCCGCCTGAAGCAAGAGAAAAGAGAGCGCAGCCGACATGAAAATCACTCGAACTTTTAAGCAATAGAGTCGAATATAAATGAAATGGTCTTGGAGCCTACTGTCCGTTCCGGGCCAGAATGGGCTCGGGACGAGGGCCGGGTGTCGGGTGAGGGGGACTCCCTCGAGGAGGTGCTCTCCAGCTACCGGGAGGAGTACGAGGAGCTCGAGGACGAGTACGCCCGGACCTCCTACATCGCCTCCAGGAAGACGAACGGCAGCCGCTACCAGTGTATCAAGTACCAGGAGGAGCTGGACGACCTCAAGATCAGGCTCGAGGAGCTGGAGACGGAGATCTCTGCGACGCTATTCGAGCGTCTCGACGACCTCCTGGAGGAGAGGATGCCCTACGCAGTGGGCGCCTACCTGGAATCGAGCAGGAGTGACGGGGCCAAGATCAAACCACCGGAGACGAGGAGGGAGATCAGGTCCATACTCTACAGGATGTACCGGGGAGGCTCGTTCTACCCGCTGATCTACCCCAGGGACATGGCCCTGCAGTTCTACCGGTGCCTCGCCGAGGCCATCTCCGGTCGTGACATGAGGGGCGGGGAGATCGCGGCCAAGCTCCGCAAGATGGTGATACGCTCCGGCTACCCGATAAACGAGAGGGTCGACGCCATCCTGCGCGATACGCCCGGAATCGACTACCTGGGCACCACGGCTTGGACATGGAGGAGGAACAAGGTGGTCAAGAGGCCGTCATACTACCCGCACAGCAGGCGCAGGCAGGCACTCAGGGTCGCCGATATCATCAGATCCGCGATAGATCGCAGGCATCTCGTGGGGAGGACCAGGGTCCGCTAGTCCTCGCTCCTGGACCTGATCCTCGAAGCCATCCGGGCCTCGAGCCCCCACAGCTCTATGAATCCCTCGGCCGAGCTGTGGTCGAATATGTCCCTGTCCTTCTCGTAGGTTGAGAGAGCGATGTCGTAGAGGGCGTTGTCAGACCTCCTGCCCACCACCCTGGCGTCCCCCTTGTAGAGCCTGACCTTCACGTCCCCGGTGACGGGACGGTTGAGCTCGGCAATGAACCCCTGCAGCGAGGACCTGAGCGGCTCCGACCAGAGGCCCCTGTAGACGAGGTTGGTCCACTCCTGGTCCGCGGTCAACTTGAATCCCGACTCGCGGCGGGTCAGCACGTGCTTCTCGAGGTCGAGGTGGGCCCTAAGCAGAACCGAGGCGGCCGGGCACTCGTAGATCTCCCTCGATTTGAGGCCCACGACCCGGTTCTCCATGTGGTCTATCCGCCCCACGCCGTTCCTGCCCGCCGCCGTGGCGACCCGATCCACGATCTCGAGGCCGGTCATGCCCTCGCCGTCCAGGGCCGATGGTATGCCGTGCTTGAAGGTTATAGTCAGATCCTCTGGCTCGTCCGGCGCCTGCCTGGGGTCCGTGGTGAGCACGTAGATCTCCTCGGGGGGCTCGTTCATCGGGTCCTCCAGCACGCCGCACTCGATCGACCTCCCCCACAGGTTCTCGTCGGTGCTGTAGGGGCTGTCGGCATCGACAGGTATCGGGATCCCCCTCTCCTTCGCGTACTCCATCTCCTCCGATCTCCCCCAGCCCCACTCCCTGGCAGGGCCGATAATCTTGAGATCCGGGTCCAGGGCCCCGATCGTCACGTCCATCCTGACCTGGTCGTTGCCCTTCCCGGTGCAGCCGTGGGCCACGCCGTCGGCGTCGTACTCGTGGGCGGCCTCGACCAGGTACTTGGCTATCAGTGGCCTGGTGAGGGCGGTGCTTATCGGGTACGCGCCCTGGTAGAGGGCGTTGGCCCCTATCGCGGGCACCACGTACCCCTCGTAGAACTCCCGCCTCACGTCGGTGCAGACCGCGTCGATCGCTCCCAGGGCGAGGGCCTTCTCCCTCGCCGCGTCCAGGTCCACCGAGCTCTGGCCGACATCCATGGTCAGGGTCACGACCTCGGCCGAGTACTCGTCCTGGAGCCACTTCACCGCCACGCTGGTGTCCAGCCCGCCCGAGTAGGCGAGTACAATCCTCTCTACCTCTTCACTCATCTCCATCCCCTCACGCCAGGAACCGGAACGAGTCCTCCATCTCCTCGCCGTCGAGCGAGATCTCCCTGTAGAGTACCCCCTTCCTCTTCGCCTTCAGCCTCTTCACCGACGCCGGTTCGTCCGAGAGCTCCTCCGGTATCACCAGCTCCTCGATCTCTATGGTGTGCCTCACCGATAGCTCGTCGAAGGTCCGGGGCTCGATCCCGGGTGCGACGGCCGTCACGGCCGCGAGCTGTGCCTCCTCGCCTATCGGCATGCTGAGCTTGCAGAACGAGGGGTCGGAGAACTTCTTCGGCTTCGGGACCGAGGAGCCGGGGGAGAGGGAGAAACCCTTCGCCTTGGCCTTGGCCAGGACCTCGACGTCCGAGAGGTCCTCGTACAGCTTCCTGAGCCCCTCAGGGGAGAGCGTCCCCGCCACCTTGTACTTGTAGCCCCTCCACTTCCTCTTGTTCTTGACCTCCAGATCCAGGGCCTCTATCCTGCCGTCTATCTCCTCGTTGGAGGCGATCGTTCCGGTGATCTTGAGGTCGGAGTCGCACCTGTCGGCAAGCAGCTCGGCCAGAACCGGCGTGTAGAGGTAGCTCCCGTTGAGCTTGAGGGTTCTGCTCGTCCTCTCGCCGTCGAGGGCCGGGCCCTCGAACTTGCCGCGGCTGTACCTGGCGAGGACGGCGCGGGTGTCCTCGTCCACGTTCCCGGAGATCAAATCGAGCAGGAAGTTCATGCCACAATTCGGCCCCACCCCACGGATAAATCTTATCCAGAGCGATTCAGGGGGGCTTGGGCATCCCACACCCTACCGGATTATGAGCTCTATCACGCCCTCCATGGCCTTGATCCTCTCAAGCAGCTCCCCGGGGAGGGGGCTGTCGGTGATGACGGTGAGCATCGGGGGGTCGGTGAAGCGCGGGTCGTCCGCCACCACCTGCCTTATCGAGATGCCGGCGGACGCGATCTCCGAGGTCACCGCCTGCACGATGCCCGGCGCCTGCGGGTCCTCGACCATCACCTCCAGGACGCCGTAGCCCAGCCTGGGGGCGACCCTGGCCAGGAAGAGCGTGGGCTCCAGGTCCCTGAACACCCCCCTGATGAAATCGTCCCTCTCCACGCACTCGATGGTCGCGGAGACCACCCTCCTGTCGACGCCGCAGGCCCTCGCCAAGCTGGCGGCCGGTATCTCTACGTCCCCGCTCCAGATCGAGCCGTCCGCGATCGAGAGCCCCTGCCTGACCAGGTGGGAGACGACCTTCCACCGCGCGGGGTAGGGCTCGAAGTAACTCTCTATCTTCGACCACATCTCGATGCCCCTGATCGTTCATCAATGAAAAATGTGGGCGTGAAAGGATACAAATGGTGACAATATTTTAGTTGGTGGGGTATCAGAAAGCTACGAGGGCCCGTGGTCTAGTTGGCTATGACGCTGCCTTTAGCTCCTCGAGCGGGCAAACGGGGCGGAAGTCCGGGGTTCAAGTCCCTGCGGGCCCACCTTCATCTGATGGGGCTAAGAAGCCGTGACTTCCCAACTTGTCAGTTCATCATACACCTTATGGGGGGAAGCATAGCCGAGTGGGATACGAATCCCCAGTGGCTGTCCTGCATGCGGTGGTGGGATTCGAACCTAGAACCGGTCAGTATCGTTACCATATATGCCAAATGTTAACACTTTCAGGCTTTGGATGAGACTGCCAACCCAGTGATAGATTTAGGTTCAAAAGTTCAGATCGCTACTCGCGTGGACCGGGACCTGCTATCGAAGATAGAGAAGATCCAGGACGATATGCAGGCGGATAGATCCGAAACCATCAGACGTCTTCTCGAGGAGGGCGCAAGACAATATGAACTGAAAAGGGCCGTTGAACTTCTTTGCGACGGGAAGGTGACGGTATCTAGGGGCGCAGAGATCGCAGGTGTATCCGTTTGGGATCTGCTGGAGACGATGCGGATCAAGAAGATTCCGATACCGTATTCGGGTGATGATCTGCGCAGGAGTCTGGAGCCCCCAAAGATGATCGCCACAGACTCCACGCCTCTGATCTATCTGGCCAAGCTTGGGCACCTCCGGCTCCCATGTGACCTCTTCGGCGAAGTGATCTTCGGCAGAGGGTTGTTGGAATACTGAAAGTGAAAGGCCTTGCCTAGGATCAGTCTTTGACCCATCAAGAGATCATCAAGCTGCTTGAGAGAGACGACTTCGGGATGGTTCATCAGTAGGGCCGCACATCATGATGGTGGAGGAGAGGACGAAGACGACTAGAGGTCCCGGTGCATCCGGAGAGAGATATGAAGCTGGACAGATGGCGCTTATCATTCCGCATAGATGGAAAGTGAGCCTGCGGGGATTACCTTCTTCTGATCATCGATCACGGAAATGTGAAATGGGGTAGAGCAGGCCGCCTACGCTTCCTGCTCCCGATGACTCTCGTCCTTCATCCTGCGGTTCCGGGCATATGCTCCCGTGAACACCAAGCCCGCAACCGCGACTACGCCTATCCCGATTACGGTGACCCATATCCATCTCTGGCGGCGGCCGCCCCTCTCGGGCACGAAGACGAGCCAGTAGTCATGGTCCACAGGGCGGTGGGAATCGGACCACCCTGCAATGGCGTAGCCCCCCTCCACCGGGACGAGGGAGAACAGGATGTCCTCACCCACCCCGCCATATGTCTCGCTCCACAGGCTCCTCCCGCGGGAATCGGTCTCCATCACCCATCCGTCGCTCACCTTGCCTGCACGCTGCATGTACCCGGCCAGGAGGTAACCCCAGTCGCGGGTCTCGGTCAAGGAGCATGCGATCTTCAACCCTTCCTCGCCGAGCCCTCCCAGCATCCCGTAATCACCGTAGGTCCGGTTCCACTCGGCGTTGCCCTCACCATCGGTCTTCAGCAACAGGAACCGATCCACATACGGCTCGAAGGTCCTCTCCTCCCCGGCGAGGGCGTAGCCGCCGTCACTCGTCTCGATCATGCACATGGCGACCTCTGACCCACCCCCGTCATAGGTCCTCGTCCACTCCTCGAGCCCCTCCGCGTCGGTTTTCACCAGCCAGATATCGCTCGAAACGGTGGTGCCGTAGTTGGTCTGCCCCGCCAGAGCATAACCCCCGTCCCGGGTCTGGACCACGCGGTACGCCAGAACCCCGCTGCCATGACTGTAGCTCCGGTTCCACTCCTCCAAACCCTCGGGGTCGGTCTTCACCAGCCAGCACTCATGGCTACCGTTACGCTCCGCATAGCCGGTCAGCGCGTAGCCACCGTCCCGGGTCTGGATCATCGAATATGATGCCTCTTCACCGGCGCTCACGTAGCTCCGGTTCCACTCCTCCAAACCCTCGGAGTCAGCTTTCAGAAGCCAGAAATCCCCGTCAACGGCCCCGGGAGATCGTGTCCAACCAGATATGGCGAAGCCACCGTCATCCGTCCCGATCACCGAGAACCCTCCACCATAGTCCCCATAGCTCCGGTTCCACTCCTCCAAACCCTCGGAGTCGGTCTTCACCAGCCAGCAGGCATCACCATCCTCCGGGGAGTAGCTCTTCCCCACGAGGACGTATCCCCCGTCCCGGCCGGTGGCAACACAGAACACTCTCTCCTGCCCGGAACCGGCATACGTCCTGCTCCACCCCCCGCCCAGGTCGATGCCACACGAGACGCCGCAGATTACCACCGACAGGGAGAGAAGCCACACAAACCAGACCACATCCCTAGGAGACAGAGAAACCAGCCACCCGCCACAGACACACCGAGCGGCTCAGAAAAAGCCTACCCGGGTAGAGACGATGCCAGTAGCGAAGCTCACAAACGACACCAGAGCACCGCAGCCTGGTATTTTCGTATTGAAACCTGATGGCTACCTCATCTCCAAGACCAGTTATGAGTCAACGAGGCGAAAACAGAGCCGGCCCTGAAATACAGCCCCGAAGCCATATGCATCGGGCCCACCCAAAGACCCTGAGCCAGAAAATCGGTCTGCGCCGCAAACTCGAAGAGACGCCTCTAATCTACAATAGGGCGAAACCTAGACCAATCCCTCAGCTCCCCTCTGATACTAGTAGTCCTGGAGGCTCCTCCCCGATCTCTCTTTCAATCTACGAGACCTTCTCCCCCTCGATCTCCTGCTTCATTCTCAGCATAGTATCCTTGCGGTTCTCGGATCAACCATAACCACCAAAATCCCGGCTCTAGAATCACATTGAGGTGATATAGGATGCTAATGAGAACTCGATTTGATGTCGTCAGCGTTGGAAACAACGTCATGTTCATTTCCGAGTTCCGAGGACTGATTCAGGATGACCATGTCTCAGCTATCGAAACTCGAAAGATTCTCCAAGTGATCGAGTATGAGGCCAGACCTTCTCACGAGGTCACTCCCGCATCGGGTATGATCAGTGGCCAGAAAAGACAGGGCGAACATCATCAACGTGTAGTGTTTCGGTGGCTCAGGAGAGATTCCAGCAGCTTTCGAAGTCACTGCTCAAATACTCGGCATGAGTGTCCTTGCAGAGAGGTAATCCCTTTCTCCTTTTTCCCTCTCTTGGAGGGTGACGGGATGATGACATTCTCGGATCTAGAACCAATCGTAGAATTCCTGCATCGTGCTGAAGGATTGGTAGGTTTTGTCGTTGTACACGGCACGGATCCGGTCGATCGACCTCCCGGCCTTCATTTCATACTCGGCGATTTTCGCTGTTTCGGAACCGCACCCGTCTGACTTCCATCCGCCAGTAGTGAGAAGCCCAAAGAACCATGCACTGTCGAACGTTGGGTCGTAGATGAACATGTTGTCGCCCTCGACGTTGATGAACACCACGGCATGCCCGGTATCGTCACTGAAATCTACCAATGCGACATAGGCGTAGCCGACATCCTGTTCGGCAAGGAAGAGACTCAGAAGGAGGTTTGCCTGGTCCTCGCAATCTCCTCGGCCTTCCATTATTGTCCTGTTTGGTGACTGCCAGTATTCGAATCTGTCGGTATGCGAGTAAGGACACCATACCGCGGTATCATGATTGTAGGCGATGTTGTTACCAACCCAAGAATTAAGATAGTTCATATCAGTCCACGAGAGTTCCCCATCTGGATAGGCAACTATATCTGCCGATTGTGCAGAAACAACAGGGTCTTCTGGAGTGATTATCTCCATTGTGTTCTGATCCATGCCGGTCCGGACTCCGTACCAGTTCAAGTAGTCCTCGAAGAACAGAATCAGCCACTTCTGATCATCCCCCAAGGATTCGTAGTCCAACTCCAATTGCTCATAGTCCGCTTGCAGGTTTGAGTAGTTGGTAAGAAGGCTGTTGTAGTCATTCAGGAGCGAAAGGTGAAGACTGTGGAGATTTGCATAGCTTTGATTCAGATCCCAGTAGCTGGAGTTCAACCTCGTGTACGTTTCCGCGTATTGGCCATATGTTGTGTTTAGCTGATCGTACTTGTCTTGCAGTGTCAGGTAGGACGAGTTTAAGATCGAGAAGTCCGCTCGGATCCGATTTAGATCTGACTTAAGAACTGAATTCTGCGAGTTCAGGTAGGTGTATTGGTTCGAGAGGGAGTCATAATCCATTGATAGAATTGAGTGTGCCTCCTCGAGTTCTTCGTAGTCTGTCGTCAGATCGTCGTAGTTGGATTTGACATCCGTGTAGCGGGATTCCCACTCGTCCCGGCTCTCTTTCATGTTGTTGTAGAGTGCCTTCCACTCATCGCGCGAATCGGTCATGGAGGCGAGCTCTTCTTGTTTCTGTTTGTAGGAGGACATGAGATGGGTCAGATTTTCCTGTGAAGCATTGTAGAGTGAATGCCATTTGTCTTGCTTCTCAACTGCCATGGTGAGTTCGGTAGATAGCTGATCGCTCTTGTTTTCGGCTATCTGGGTGGCTTGGACCTGGTCCGCATATTGAGATTCTAGTTGGCGTTTTTCTATGAGCGTTTCGTTGTACTCTGATTCAAGCACTTCCTTTCGGGACTGTAGAGCGTCGAGGGCTGCGACCTTCTGTAGATACTTAAGCTTCCACTCATCTCTTGACGCATCTAGGGCCAAACACTCGTTCCTCAGCTTCTCAGATTCATCTTCCTCAGCTTCAAGAATCATCGTCAGGTTGTCTTTTTCCTCGTCGGTTCGCTTGTAGAGGGCCTTCCAGGTTCCATCCTCCCCAGGGACGGTGCCAAGGTAACCGGCGGAATAGGCTAGGTAGATGCATAAGGCCAGGAGGATTGCGATCGCCATGATTGTCGGAACCAGAGTCCTCATACAAGATTGCAGAACATATCCCTCCCTGTGGGAAAGCTCAAGGTCTGATCTTAAGTATGCTGCGGAGAACTTGGAGTATTTGTTGGAGAACTCAGCAATGCCTTCGTTGGTGGGATTTGCCGTCGTATCATCTCGTTTTTGAGGCTTGGATCAGTACCAGCAAGATCCTTCCAAGATACAGATAGATCATGGTTGACAGGGAAACCACCTCTCCTTCCAAAATGCTCTCTAACTGAGATGGCTAGATTGGCAGGATCGCTCACTGCCACATTCTCCCTAAACCAACATCTATCATCGACCATCGATTGGCCACACTATGGGCAAACTATCTCTCTATTTGTGATCACAATTATCCTAGGCTTCTGTTATCTAGAAACATTATTCTTATTTCAGTCATATTACAGGTCAATAGATCATCTATTGGATCTAAATTCAAACGCTTTCCTATCCTCGGATAACTAAGTATGTATGCAGTTGCGTAGTAATCATTACCAAATAGACCTAGATCAAAGGAGAACCTAGGGCTGGGGGTCTCCAAGCTGCAGACTAGTGGCCTTACAACTTATATATCCGAATGGTTTTGTGGTGTTGGAGGCGAGGTTTTCTTATGCCACGGGTCAGGATGCGTAGGCCGACCGGGGGTGAGTCTGTCTTGCTTGAGTCCAAGCTTCGGGACAAGACCTTATCGGTCAGGGTCTGGGAACGCTACCGAATAGTCAGCGAGCTTGCCCAGGGTCGAACGCCCCTGGAGGTTGCGGACCGGGTGGGGTGCCATCACTCCCTGGTCTACGACTGGCTGCACAGATTCAACCAGAGCGGTTTCTCTACCTTCGAGGTCGCACCCAACCCCAAGGGGAGGCCCCCAACCATCACATCGGAACAGATCCGTGCCCTGATCAGGGTAGCCACAAGCAGGCCGGAGGATCTGGGTCTGCCCTTCACCGACTGGTCTGTGGCCAAGCTCCACAGGTACTGCGATGACAGAGGGCTTCTCCCGGACTGCACAGACGAGTGGGTCCGCAGACTCCTTCGAAGGGAAGGGCTGACCTACCAGAAAACCCGGAGCTGGAAGAGGTCCAACGACCCCCTGTTCGAGGAAAAAAAGGGCGCATCCTGGACCTCTACCAAGAACCACCCCTAGACGGAGTGGTGGTGTGCTTCGACGAGATGGGTCCCCTGGAGCTCCGCCCCTACAGCGGGGAAGGATGGTACCCGAAGGGACGGCCCAAGAGGCTGAGGGCGACATACACACGGATGAAGGGCACCGAGCAGCTTCTAGCTTTCTATGACGTACACTCCGACTGCCTGGTTGGCCAGGTCAGGAAGCGGAAGACCCACAAAGACCTCCTAGCGGTCTTCACCCGACTGCGCACCTGTTACCCGAGGGAACGCACCATCTATCTGGTGATGGACAACCTGATAACCCACCGCCACCACCTGGTGAGAGAGTTCTACGCATCGAACAACATCGAACCTGTCTGGACACCGACCTACTCCTCCTGGCTGAACGCCATCGAAGCCCAGTTCAGCGCCATCCGCAGATTCGCCATAAACGGTGCAGATGAGCCATCCCACCAACATAGACGTCGACGGATCCAGCGATACCTCACCTGGCGGAACAGAGATCACAAAGCCAACTCATGCCCACTCAACAAGTTTCGCTACAACAAGTTGGATACCCACTAGATCGCTTCTCTCCTTTCGAAGTAGAATCTCTTAGCCCATCCGACCTCCTCCCCGGTCACAATACATTCCTCGCGCGCTCTCCGCCAGATACCCCTGGCCACCTCACTCCACGAGAGACAGGAGACCGCCCTGACCCTGCCCAGCTCCTCCTCACGTCTGTGGGGCAGATCCACATCCATCTTGCTCTGATCGCATTCCCTCGCCTTGTACCCGTAGAGCCTAGCCCCGGGACGAGAAAGGAACAAACTGGGCACCACCAGGAGAACGTAGACGTCCTGCTCCTCCCTCTCGAGAAGCACGTCGACGATGCGTGCCAGCTGGTTCCGGGTGGGATCGAACCTGGTGTGGGTTGAGATGTCGGAGATCATCTTCGCCTCCACACCGATAATGCTCGACCTCTCATCGCTGGAACTTGCCGTGATCACGCAGTCCACGTGGGTCGGGCCCTCAAGTGGCCTCCCCCGTGCGATTCTGTCCCTGGCCTGCTCCCGGATATAGCGCACCGGGTGGCTGTCGACGCTCTCTCGGAGCTGTTCGAGATATCTTTTGGGTGGTCTGAGCACTGCCTCGAACCTAGGTCTTGCCACTTGGCAGAAATCCACGCCAACTATCTCTGAAACCACCTCTTTCCTCGTTTCATGGCCCATCCTCAGCAGCGGGGCGAAGGTGACCCATGTCATCATCTCCTCCGCCTTATCCATCTGGTTGGCTACACTACTGGTATCGCCCATCTCACCCGCACGAACAGACAGCTCCACCCAGCTCCTGTACTTCGCCGCCCTCTTGGGCGACAACACCTCTCCCATTTCCGCCTCAAAAGGAAAGAACACACAGATCCCTGCCAGGAAGTCCTCCGATCGGTCTAAAAGGTTAACCCTCTTGATCCCCCTGCGGCCTCTCGATCTCTCGATCCTTTGCCTCTTAAGGGCCGTTGATGTGCCCCAAGTCAAAACCGAAATCCGGAAAGGTCATCATCCCTCAATTTCCAATGCCGAAAGTCCTCGGCAGATCTTCTGGTGTTTGCAGAACGCATTGCCCAGCCCCCCGTCCAGAAACTTCAACTTCAAGGCATCAGGTTCATCGGGTCCCTTGCCCCCGAACTCGCCAAGGATTATCACCGAGTTAAGCTTGACCAAACCGAATGTGACCGACAGGTCAAATACCAGCTTGACGAGATTGGCGTGAGGACACGCATCCACTTCGTAGCTCACCGGATACTTGAGGTAGAGCCGCTCAACTCCCTCCATCTCGCAGATATCGGCCATCTGGGTATCGGCGGTGAGCAGTACAGTCTGAACGCCGCTCTCCCTACCGTAGTCCCTCAGGGAACGGGCTATGACCCTGTCGTTCTGTTCGCTGTCGTGCGATCCATCCTCTACGGAAGGTATTGTCCTGCCGAGGAACTCCTTGTACTCCCTCTTCGCCAGGTAGGCAGCCTTTCTCGACTTCTTCTTCCTCCTGTTGGATAGCTGGCCTACCAGCTCCCGGTTACATTCCACCGAGTCCCTGATCTCTCGGATCTCCGAACCCGAGTACTTGTGGTTCATCGAAGCCTCGATCTCGTCCTTCACCGTGTCCACGATCGCCACATCGTCGGGGACAAGTAACCCTGAGGACGAGAGGTAGTTGTGGTAGAGAACATTGGTATCGGGACTGAACAGGACCTTTCCCGAGTAATTGCTTCTCCTGTGCCCGATCCTTCTCCCAACCTCTTCAGAATTCTCGTATGAGATGACCCCGCTCGTTAGCAGACAGTCTACCAGGTCGGCATGTGAGGGCAGCTCCTCGCGGCAGTCAGCGGTCCCCGCCCGATCCTGGAAATCGGCATCGTCGGCAAGGATCTTCAGGGCATAGCCCCCGGCCTTTTGACCTGCTTCGATCATGTCGAATGCTCGGAAGAGCGGGTAGCTGATTTTGAGCCTTCCATCCAGCAGATTCAGCAGAATATTCAGGTCCCTTTTCTGAGCTTCGACCTCTCCGCTAGCCATCCTTCACCCTTCCTCATCTTCCTCGAGCGTCTGCACCTTCGATGTCATCCAGAAGATTCCTCAGCTCCTGAAACTGGAGGGGTATCTCGTAGTATGGCCTCGGCTGCGTCTCGGTCACAGCGAGGTACAGCACCCTGTGCACGTTCAGCCCACCTCTGGAACTCAGCTCAAAGGCGGAGAGAAGTGCCGCAGCCACCAGGATCTTCCTTCCCGGGGTTATATCGATGGAGACCTCGTTTCCCTCCTCAATCATCGTCTGCAGGGTCTCCCTGAACTCCCCGGCTACTTCGGCGAAGTCGGCGCCCTCGACCACGTGGGTTTTTATATCGGGCGAGAAGCCGTATCCCTCGCTGATGATCCCCAGCCCCCTCTCGATCTCACCCACCATATCCTTGTAGGCCTCTTCGGCGAAGACGTGCACGGTATCGGCCGTGTATCCCCCGTCGACGGCCGCATAGTAGGTGTTCAACAGGGCCCAGCCAGACCTACCGAGTAGGGTTACGTAGATGTTCATCGATCGACCTCTTCTGACTTCTCCGGCTTCAGCAGCCCGATCAGGTCCCGAACCTCCTCCAGTGTGAAGTCCGCCTTTGGGCCGTCCTCATTATGCGGGTTCCTATCGCCATACTTGGCGTACGCCGTTTTCATGCCTATTCTTCTGGCGGGAGAGATATCCCTGGCGAGGCTGTCCCCCACCTTCAGGGCTTCCCTGGGCTCCACTCCCAGTTCATGCAGGGCCGATAGAATCGGTCTATGATCCGGTTTCAGTTTTCCCGTTGCCTCCCTGGTGACAGTGACATCGAAGAACCCTGAAAGATTCGCCTCCTGCAGTCTGGCGTTCAGATTCTTCCTGTCAGCATTCGTGACGATGGCCAGTTTGAAACCCTCTCTCTTCAGGAGCTCCAGCGTCTCCTCCACGCCCTCATATGTCTCTATGTTCTCCAGCTCGGTCTTCCTGTAGATCTCGTAGCACCGCCCATGAATATCCTCATCATGAATGCCCCTGTCGTTGAGGTAGTCCGCAATGCAGTCCATATCCTCGAACCCGCCCGCGTGTCTCAGGAAGTACCGGAAGAGCTCCATCCCATCCTCACTGCCTGTGAATTCCGCGACCTTCCTGCATGCCCTCATCTTCGCCTCAACGAAATCGAATAGGGTGTTATCCATATCGAAGATAACCGCCTTCACGGTGCTCCTGTCCCTGTTCATACCTGTGGTTATACCCGGAATGGGCAGTTCTTCAAATGACTGGACCAGCATATCTAACCCTTCACGGCAATGAAAGTAGACGAACACCACGGTTTCCGAGGTCTCACTCATAAATACCTTCAAGGGATCGAGAATTCCGGCGGGTCGTTTCTGGGGCACAATCGTGGCTCCGGCAATATAGTCGAGGGCATACATCGGATACTTGGGCGTGGCCCCCAGACCCCGGACGGGGGATACATATCCCGGTGGGGCCTGTCTCATCGGATATCAGTGGGTTATGTGAACCAGCACAGGGATCTCCTCTGCTTGCTCCTGTCCCAGAGCAATGAACTAAAAAATGGAAAGATTTATATGTTTGCACTGTATACACTGCAAACAATGACTACACATGGATCAGGCGGGTCGGAAGACCACTCCAGTGAGCGGGGATTTTCCGTCGAGACCATTCCTGCAGAGGAGGCACAGTATCCCTGGGCGCCCCGAGGTGTCTCTGGAACGACCGATAGGGCAGAATGCGTTCAGCAATGGATATCTTCCCCCGGAGGGAAAACCGACGTACTGTCAGGCAGGTTAAAAACGGAACAGCTCATCGCAATGGCGGAAATTGGAGATGATTTCGACCTTACGACCTGGGAGATTGCAAGGGGTCTGCTTGAAACCTTTCTGGAGAGAAAGCACATGGAATACAGCCAGCCGCGCAGGGACATCCCCGGGAGAGCCAGAAACCTCCTTCGCGGGATGGAAAACGTGGGATTGCTCCAGATCCGCGAAGGCACCGTGGAGGACTTCCAGGAAGCGGTCATGTTCGCCGTATTCGACGAGTTCCTGAACATACCAGAGGTGCTCGAATATGCCGTTGAGGAGGCGAAGGCGTACTGGACGACCGTTCACTCAATTGCCATAGGCCAGACCCAGAATGCTGCCAGGTTTGCAGAGGGCGTGGATCCCCGCGAATTCCTGAGATTGGACCTGGAGGATTTCGGCTGGATGCTGATGCTGGAAAGATCGGCAAACAAGACCGTCAACTGGCGACAGGAACTGTTCGACTGGAAGCCAAGGACGCCAGAAAAACAGAGGTATGTGCTGATGATCCTCGAGCAGATTCGCGATCGCGAGAGTGACGGATGGGATTTCCTGCTCGACAGGTCAGACCTCACTATCTCGGTTCCCGATTCGAGGCAAAGGATCTCTCTGGATGGAAGTGGCTATCTGAAGAAGCCGTACACGGTGGAGAAGAGAACGAAGAATCACAGGAAATCCGGCAATGGAGTCAAACCGGGAGAATAGGGGGCCAGACAGTGTACAGACAGATGCTCAGCGGCCTCGTCGACCAGTTTGCTGATGAGCTCCAGCTATTCCGCCGGGTTTTCGATCGCCACAGATCGGTCGATCCCCTCAAGATCGAGGAGATGCTGGATAATGCCATGATACAGGATGATCGCGAGAACCGCGCCAGGCTCCGTGAAAGTCTGACGGAGGTCATTCCGAGGGGCAAAGCGGATCTGGCTATGGATCTGATGCGAGAGATTGCAGTCTACAATAATGAGTGTCTCCAGAGGCTTGAGGAAAGGTACCGGCTGGAGCTTGACTCAAGGATCACAGAGGCGAAATCGGCAGAATCTGAACTCAGAAGGACGAAGAACCTGGCCAGGAGAGCCGTATCCGAAACCATCAGAACCGCACTCTCACCCGGTGTATTCACCGTCGAGGACGCCCACTGCCTGAACATACTGAGGATTCTGGCTAACGAGGATGAGCTTGAGCGTGCAGATCTCAGAAGCAGGCTCCGTATTGACAACGGTCAGCTCCACTGGAGATTGGAGCTGCTCAGAAACCTGACCCTGATACAGATGAGGACCCGAGGAAGGACCGAGACCATCAACATGACGGATCTGGCAAGGGACCTCTGGAGGAAGAGAGGGAAGGCGTTCGAGGAGTCGGTGAAATCGCTCAGGGATCCCGCGGAAACTCAGATGGAACTTGCCATCAATGCCGTTGGGGGAGACAGGAACCAGGCGGGGAGGTTGCTCAGATGGCTCAGGGGTGAGAAGGGCCAGAAACACGCTCCCTGGGTGAGAAGACTGGCGCAGGTCCAGAGCAGTCCCCGATCGCTCAGTCGGAAGTTCTTCAGCAGGCGCGAATCCGGTGACAGGCAGGAACAGCATATCGGAATCAGCATCAAAGACCATCAAGCAGCTGGGGCCCTGCTCGTGGCGCTATTCGGACTCCATGAAGGTGAAGTCAATTGAAAGTTCCCTTGTTGGATCGGACCGTTGAGAGGACCAGGCGGACGTTAAAGGAGATCCAGTATCGTTGGAGGGAATGATTTGAACGAAACGAACCTGAATATATGCAGGCAGTTCTGGGACAATGTCCTGTCGAAATTCAGGGCACTGGAGCCCGGCGTAACCCAGCAGAGGGGACCCAGGGACTACTGGTGCCCGATCCCCGTGGGGCACAACAGCATCCTGCTGGAATGGGCGGTGAGGGGAAGAAGGCCGCACAAGCGGCTGGAAATCAACCTCCAGTTCCAGTTGACCCCAAAAGAAGAGGGTATGCAACTGCTCCAGGACTTTGAAGAGGTCAAACCCCAACTGGAGTCCGAGATAGATGAAGGGCTCGAGTTCGACTACAGACGGGAAACCAGGGGTTCACCAAGAATCGCTATCAAGAGGACATTCGGTTCGATGGATGAACTGAACACCCCGGAGATGGAGACATGGGCCGCAGACAGTATGGCCAAGACGTACAGAGCAGTAAAACCGAGACTAGACAGATTCGTGGGGAACAGACCCAGCGGTGGTCCCGGAAACGTGCGACAAGTTGCCCAAAACCCGGTGAAGCCATCGCCTGCTGCGGCTCAACCTCAACCCCGGGCAGAGAACGCCCACGAACCACCTTCGCCGCGGGAACCCGCGGGCAGAGAAACGCCTACATACCATCCCTCAAGGAAACCCGATGCGCGGGATGTGCAAGAGAAGATCGACAGGATCCGGAGCATCGAAATGCCGAACGCACAGCTGCTCGGCGAGTTCGCAGACAATAACGTCAGAAATCTGAAGGCCGACTCCCAGGCAGAAGCGGTCATGAATACGGCCCTGGCCATCAACTGGGGATGGGAGAAGCAGGCCCTGCCCCGCCTAGAGGCGTTCCTGAAGGCGTATCCGGAGGTAAGGAGTCTTGAGGATCTGAGGGATCTGCTGGTATCCATGTCCCCGCGGGAGGTGTGCAACAGGTTGCTGAGGATTCACCCCAGTAACCCCGGTCAGAACTCCCGTTACCTACGCCTGAAGAACCTGGTCAACGGCCTGATCCGATACAAGGAGAGCACCTCGGCCCGGACATGGGACGAGGCCCTCATGAACTGGGCCGAGAGGTTCGACGGCAGCCCGCAGGACCCGCTCCTCGGGCTCAAACACATCGGACTGG
>Ga0180432_10001634_pt1 | contig 35101 bp, 33 predicted proteins | sample SS_ome_10_FD_132414 | JGI IMG/M metagenome (GOLD analysis project Ga0180432, IMG submission 132414) | Hypersaline lake sediment archaeal communities from the Salton Sea, California, USA - SS_1_MS_2 metaG | ecosystem: Environmental > Aquatic > Non-marine Saline and Alkaline > Hypersaline >... | reverse complement strand
CTAGGCAGCGCGCGTTCTTAGGTCAACCGAAACAATCCTCGACACCCCGGGCTCGGACATCGTGACCCCGTACAGGCAGTCGGCGATCTCCATGCTCCGTTTGTTGTGCGTGATCATCACGAACTGGGTCTTCTCCTTGAGGCGCCGCAGGAGAGATGCGAATTTCAGAACGTTCGCATCATCCAGGGCGGCGTCGATCTCGTCCAGAATGCAGAATGCGCTGGGCTTGACCAGATACAGAGAGACCAGGAATGCAATGGCCGTGAGGGACCTCTCCCCCCCGGAGAGCAGACTGATGTGACGCTCCAGCTTCCCCTTCGGGCGCGCGATGATGGCAATCCCGGAGCGCAACGGGTCGTGGGGGTCTTCCAGACGGAGATCGGCTTCCCCGTCCTCGAACAGAGAGGCAAAGGTCTCAATGAACTTCACCCGCACGATCTCAAAGGATTCCTTGAACCGTTTCCTCGCCGTGTGGTGAATCTCCACGATGGTCTGCTTCAGGGACTCCTTGGCCGTCTCCAGGTCGTCCCGCTGAGACGTCAGAAAATCGAGGCGCTCCCGTTCTTGCTCATACTCTTCCAGGGCAACGAGGTTCACCGGACCCAGGCCCTTGATCTTACGTCGGATCTCTTCCACATCCTCCGGGCCGACCTCTCCGGTGTCCGCAGGAATCTCGATGTCTTCCAGATCCATCTCGTACTTCTCTCGAATCTGGTCCCGGATGGAGTTCTCCTCCGCCTCCAGTCTGGCCACTTCCATCTCCGTTTGATGGATCCGTTCCCCCAGATGTTCCTTTTCTCTGGCGTGTTCCCGAATCTCCTGTTTGAGAGCGGCCTCGCGATCCCGGAAGCTCGCGCCCCCTTCTCTGAGCCGATCACGTGAGGCTCTACGCGCCTCGACCTTCTCGGAGGCCACCTTGAGATCGTCGGCCATCCCGGCCAGAGATTCCTCACATCGGCGAATCTCCATCTCGGCGTTCTGCGTATCTCGCGTTCGCTCGGCGATCTGATGTTCCGCCTCGGAGGACTGTTTCATGAGATCGGCCGCCCGACTTCGAAGCCGCGCCTCCTCGTCGTCCAGCGCCGCGATTTCCGTCTCCAGCGCGCTCAGGCGTGCGGTTTTCTCCCGATACGCAGTCTCCCACCCCTGGACCTTCTGCTCCAACATCTCCGTGAGATTCGCCGCCTCGCTCTCCTCATCACTGAGTCTGGACACGTCGAGTACCGCTTGCTCTCGGTCCCGGTCGATCTGGCGGATCTCCACATGCAGCCTTTCCAGCTGCCCCGAGAACATCTCCCTGCTTCGCTCGCATTGAACCAACTCGGCGTCCAGAACCGATCGCTGTTGCCGGCATCCCAAGTGTTCCTCGCGCGTCCGGCCCAGGGTCTCGGTCAGGAGATCGGAGATCTGCGAGAGCCGCTCGCGCACCCGCAACGCCTTGGCTTCGAAATCCCGAATTTCGTCGAGGAGCATTCGAATTTCCGTCGTCTGGTCCTCGGCCTTGGCGATCTCTCCCCTTCGCCCGACGACGCTGAGGTCTCCCCCGGAGCGCCGTCCTCCAAAGAGACGTCCGGGCATCGAGACCGCGTCTCCCTCAAGGGTGACAAAGGTCAAACCCTGGTATCGAGGTTCCTGAGAGAGCCCCAGCGCCGCATCCAGGGTCTCCGTAAGCACGGTCCTACCGAGCAGGTAGTCCACGACGGGGCGCACGCTCCCGTCGCACGCAACGTGCTCGGCGACTTTGCCCAATACCCCGCGCCTCTCCCAAAGGTCCGCAGGCACGCCGTCGGTGTCGACGTCCTCGAGGGCCTCCAGCGCGAGGAATCCGGCCACCCCGCCCTCGGCCGTTCGCAAGTATTCCACCAGCTGGCAGGCCGTCTCCAACTTGGAAGTGACAACCAGTTGGAGCGAGTCCGACAGCGCCGCTTCAACGGCCGTCTCATGCTCCGGCTGCTTGGCGGTCACGAGATCGGCGACGATTCCCTCGACTTCGGTCTTGCGATCGGAGAGCACCGTCTTGACTCCCGACTCATATCCCTCCAGGTTCTCCTCAAGTCCTTTCAGGAGTCCCAGCTTCTCTTCCAGCGATCCGAGCTTCGACTCCAGAGAAACGCTCCGGGAATGGATTTCCGACAGACGCGCCTCGTGCTTCTTCCGCCCATCTTCCACACGAGTCCGTTTGGTCTCGAGCCGCCCCATCTCACGATCAAGTCGCTCCGTCTCCTGATCCAGGGAAGCCAGGTCTGTCCCCATTTCCTCCATCCGGACCGCCACATCCGAGACCTGCCGGAGGATACGGTTCTTCTCGTCCAGCAGCTTCTCCAGGTTTTTTCCGAGCGTGCCCAGCTCGTTCGACCGGCGCACGCGATTCTCGAACACCTGAAGCGATTCGCCTCTTTTCTCATTCAGGGCCGATCGCCACCGCTCCCGTTCCGCCTCGAGCTCGGCGACTTCCGCTTTCAGAGTCTCGTGTTCTCCGCGGCGCGCCCCCCGCCGGCCTTCCAGCGTCACGAGAGCCAGCGATGCGTCCTCCCTCTCCGACTGAATCCGGTTGAACTGTTGCTCGAGCGACGCTTTCTCCTCCCCCGCCCGCAGCAGGAGAGCCCGCGTGCCCTTCTGTCGCTCCCTCAAAACGAGCGATTCGGCCTCCATGGCCTCGGTCCGCTTCTCGGCCTCGTTCAACGCTTCCTGTGCCTGGGCCAGTTCCCGCTCGAACTCCACCCGGCGAAGGCTCAGATTCTCGAGCTCGGCTTCCTTCTCGGCGAGCGCCGCCTGTCCCGCCTCGCGCCGGGCCTTGATCTCGCCCAGATCACGATCGATCTCCGCAAGCCTCTCCTTCCGCTTGCGGATGTCCGACGCGGCCCGAGCCGCCTCCATCACCCGCAGGCTCTCCGTCAGGCGTTTGTACCGCCGGGCCTTCCCCATCTGGTACTGCAGGCTCCGGACGCGCTTCTCCAGCTCCAGGATCACGTCGCTCAGGCGGACGAGATCCTGATCGGTCAGCTCCAGTTTGCGGCGCGCCGCGATCTCTCGATCCTTGTACTTCGCGATCCCGGCCGCTTCCTCGATGAAAGCACGGCGCGCGCCGCTGCGCTCGTCCAGGACGCCGTCGATCATGTCTCGCTCGATCATCGAATACGTGTCGGATCCGACACCGGTATCCAGGAACAGGTCCTTGATGTCCTTCAAACGGCACGGCTTCCGATTGAGAAGATAGTCGCTCTCCCCCGAGCGAAACACACGTCGAGTGATGCAGATCTCATCATAGGGAACGGGGAGAAGATTGGCCGTTCCACCGATGGTCAGAGAGACTTCGGCCATCCCGAGGGGCTTGCGATCCTCGCTTCCATTGAAGATGACGTCCTCCATCGTTCGGCCCCGAAGCTGGCGCGCGCTCTGTTCACCCAACACCCACCGAATCGCGTCGGAGAGGTTGGTCTTGCCGCAGCCGTTCGGTCCCACGACCGCCGTGACGCCCGGACCGAATTCGATATCCGTCTTCTCGGGAAATGACTTGAACCCACAAATCTCGACTTTCTTGAGGTACATGTGCCCGGTTGTCTCCTTCCTGCGTTCGCGCGAACTCTCGTTTCCCCCCGGAGCGGATGTCTCCGCCCTCGAACCGGAATCTATCTCTTCACGATTCGAGTATAGTCGAACCCTTGCTCTTCCTTCAATCGCCGAGCCAGTGCCTCGGCTTCCTCGCGTGACGGCAGCCGCCCGACCCAGACTCGATACCACGTCCCCTTGTCACCCAGATGCACCGTCCTCACCTCGGCAGCGTATCCTTTGGCTTCGAGGCCGCGCGTTTCCGTCTGCGCACGATTGAGCGACCGGTACGAACTCACGTGAACGGCAAAGGCGCTTCCTGACTCGACCCTGGATTCCGGTCCCGTCGCACGAGGACCCGTCTCCCCGGAAGACCGCACGGCCTGTTCCTCTCCGGCGCTTTCGCGGAGACGCCGTGCATCGACAACATCATGGGATTCTCCCGCGTCCATTGCACGGCCGGAACCGGTCGTGGTTCCCGCAACCGTCTCCGGATCCTCTGCCGGGAGACGGCCCCGCTCCCGGTCCCCAACCCTCGAGTCCGGTGCACCCGTCTCTCCCGGCTCACCCTGCCCCCGGGACGGAGCGTGAGGCTTGGGGAACACCCCCTCCTCGTTCCTGGCCGGCTGCGAGGTTTCCCCCGGGGGAGCCGAGCGCAAGTTCCATAGGACCCATGCCCCGGGGATTCCCAGCAGCAATATGGCGGCGGCGACCAGGATACTCCGGTTCATCCTCCTCGGCGCCTTTCTCGCGGGTGGCGGGGCAGCCGGAGCGGGAATGGGTCGCTCGGGCTCCTCGATTCGAAGGTCCGGCGGCGCAGCGGCCGTGGGTGTCACCTCCACCGTGCCGAAGGAAGAGCCCAGCGCCGCCCCCGGTTCGTCCCCCTCGCGAAGGACGCCTACCCAGCCGTCTACCCAACTCACGAGCGGATGCCGCCCGTCCGTCTCCACCGGGATGGCCCCACAGAGGAACGCGACATCGAACCGCTCGCGGAGGCCGGCCACGAAATCCTTCATCCTCTCCCCCTCCAGAGCACTCCGGGTTTCAGGAGAGCCGGCTCCGGCAGGAATGAGGACTAACCCCGGAATCCGCGTCTTTCTCTCGATCGTCCCCAGGGAAGAACCGAAGAGCAGATGGTCCCCAAGACCTTCTTCGCGCTGTCCGGCAAGGGGATCCAGAAAGGCGCCGCTTCCCCAGAAGAGGTCAACGACGGCCACTCTGCTCTCTTCGCCGACCCAGGACGCCGCCAGCGCCAGGGCGGCCTCAGCCAGATCCGCAGGGCGCACGGACCCCGTCACAAGGATCACCGTCGAGGAACCGGCCTCCCGCTCCCGGGCGACGACCTTGCGAAGAGAGCGGGCCGGGTCGGATTCGGGCCGCCGGTCGCCGATCGCGATCCGCTCGCCGGGCGCACCGGGCAGTACGCCAAGTGCGATGCTTCGAGAAGAACTCCTGTTATCTACCGCCATGAGACGGTTCCCATCCCTTTCCAGCCCAGGCTCGAGAGCGAGCTACGCGTCCTACTCCGCCGAACCCACGGCCCCGAGTACCGCCCGGACAAGCAGTTCCTCTTCCCCGGGAAGCAGTGTCCGCGGATCGATCCAGACGCGCTCGTCCTTGACTCGCACAACCACTGGAGGGTCGCCCCCCCGTAGCCGCCGCGCAAGATCATCCTCGCTCATCTCCCGCGGTGCGAGACAGACCCGCACCGTCGGCAGCGCCACATCCGGGGAAGCACCACCGCCGATTTCAGAGTATCCGTCCTCCAGCGTCACTCCAACCTGATTCTCAATCGGTTTCAGGCCGCCGGCAATCCGCCCGGCGGATTCCCCGATGTCCGTCTTCGACCGAGAGATCAACCGGAGCGTCGGAATCTCGGACATCGCCGCCGCCGGATCCCTGTACGCAAGAAGCGTCGCCTCCAGGGCCGCCAGGTTCATCTTGTCGATCCGGACCGCCCGGGCCATCGGGGAGCCTCGGGCCTGTCCAACAACGGATTCCCTCCCCACGATGACACCCGCCTGCGAACCTCCCAGCAGCTTGTCGCCGCTGAAAGTGACCCCATCGGCTCCTTCCGCGATGGACTCGGAGGGCAGCGTCTCGTGCGACACGCCCAGCCGGGCCATGTCGACAAGCGCCCCACTCCCCAGATCCTCCACCACGGGAACCCCGTGCCGCCGACCCAACGCCACCAGATCCTGGAGCGACACTTCCGCCACGAAACCCGACATCACGAAGTTGCTGGGATGGACCCTCAGCAGCATCGCCGTGTTGGGACCGATGGCCGCCTCATAGTCCGCCAGCTGGGTGCGGTTCGTCGTCCCCACCTCGACCCGGATCGCCCCGGATGCGGTCAGGACCTCGGGAAGCCGGAAGGATCCACCGATCTCAACGAGCTGGCCGCGGGAGACTACGATCTCACGCCCGCGCGCGACCGTATTGGCCAGGAGCATCACGGCGCCCGCGTTATTGTTGACCACCAGTGCGGCCTCGGCCCCCGTAATCTCTCTCAGGAGGCATTCCACATGTTGTTGCCGAGTTGTGCGCGCCCCCAGACCTAGGTCGTATTCCAAATTGCCATAGGCCGTTGCCGCCATCCGGGCCGCCTCGGCCGCTCGGGCACTCAGTACCGACCGACCGAGATTCGTGTGAATCACCACGCCGGTCGCATTGAGAACCCGTCGGAAGCTGGGCACCATCATCGCCCGTGCACGCTCCAGCACCCTGGCGGCCAGCACCTCGGATCCCGGCAGAGCCTTTGCGGAAGGAACATCCTGACCGGAGAGGATCTCACGCCGGAGTTCCTGGAGGATCTCGCGGGCCGACCGAACGATGACCGAGCGGGGATAGTCCTCCGACGCCTTCACGAGAATCCCTTGCTGTAAAAGGAGTTCCACCGCCGGGAGTGCCCTGAGAATCTCTTTTGCGTTGTGGGCCATGGGATTACCCCATTCATTCCGAACGCGGCTGTCTCCGACATCGGCCTAACTTGGTGCCAAAGTACCAAATATGGTGCTGGGGGTCAAGACGTTTTCAACATCCTGTGGTTCTTTCGACTTTGGCTGTAGATGCTAGTGTTTCCTTTTGAACAATCACCCCGAGCCCACATTTGGAAGTTTCCTGGGGTGCGGGCGATTCAGGAAGAACATGACCGATTGACGGGAACTAGGAGGAGAGCGTTTCCACGGGAACGGGGGTATAGAGGGTGTCTTCGACCCCCACGGCTCGCGGATCAATGCGATCGATGAAGTCGAATCCCAGGGGAGTCGTTTTCAGGATCACGGCACTCTTGACCCCGTCTCTCTTGGCATCCAGAGACAGGGTACCGGTCAATCCGCGAAATCCCCGGGTCGAGTTGATTGCGTTCTTGAGGTCCTCGCGGCCTCCTCCCGAAGATCGTCCGACGGCGTCGGTGACGAACCAGATCGAGTCGTACCCGAGCGCGGCAAGAGAATGCGGCGCATATCCGTACTTGGTCGTGTAATGGCGTGTGAACTCTGCCACGGCTTCGGTCGGCTCATCGGGTGCGAAATGAGCCCCACAGTAGTTGTCGGTACTCACCCCCCGGGGGGAATCCGCCAGAAACGGCACATCCCACCCATCTCCCCCCAGTACCGGGATCTCCAGTCCGCTCTCGCGCGCCTGCTCGAGAAACGCCCGCACTTCTCCATAGTACCCGGGCAGAAACACGGCGTCCGCCTCGACGGTGCGAAGAGACGCGACCAGATCGTGGAAGTCCTCCTGTCTGGACCGGTATTCGCCCCGCCATGTGATCCTGCAGCCGGAGCTCTCCACGGCGTTGACGAAGTAGCGGGCCAATTCCCGGCTGTAGAACGATCCCGTCTCGGTGACCAGAGCGACAGTCTTTGCCTTCAGGAAGGTTACGGCGAAATGAGCCAGCACTCGGCCCTGAAACTCGTTGGTGAAGCAGATCCTCGACACGTATTCGCCCGGGCTCGTCACCCCTCCCAGCGTCGCGGCCGGAAGGACAATCGGGATTCCCCGCTCCTGTGCCTCTCGAGAGGCAACCAGGGCGTTTCGCGAAGCCAGGGGGCCGATGATCGCGACCACGCCCCGCTCGTCGAATCTCGCGACCGCCTCGAGGGTTTCTTCGGGCATGCTGAGATTATCGATGACAATGAGATCGATTTGCCGACCATCCAACCCGCCGCTGCGATTGATCTTCTCCACGGCCGCCAGGATTCCGTTCAGCGCATCCCGGCCATACGAAGCTCGCTTTCCGCTCATCGGAAGGACGGCTCCGATCCGGATGGAAGGCCGACCTACATCTTCCTCCCTGCATCCGTTTCCACTCAGCAGCAAGGTCGCAAGCAGGAGGAGAATAACGAGCCCGCATGTCCCACCGGTCAACCCGGCAGAAATGCGGGAGTGGAGGCATCTCCGTCTTCGCTCCGCTCGAACCGTTCCGTCCATACCTGCCACATCCCCGTCCGGAACTCTCGGCCGGGATGATGCACGAATCCAGCTCCGGAATTCGTGCATCATCCAGGCTAGGGCGAGATGTTCCCGAAATCCTCGGGATCCATTCCCTCGAGAAAATCCCTGAGGCGCTGCGCACCGTCTTCCGAGTCCAGCTCCAGGGCCGGCTTCGACTTGAACAGGTCTTCGGCGACGTAGATCGGCGATTGCGTACGAAGTGCAAGCGCGATCGAATCACTCGGGCGCGCATCGACAGTGACGACTTCGTTCTCCCGTTCGAAGACAAGTTTGGCAAAGAAGGTGTTGCTCTTAAGACCCGTCACGGCGACTCTCTCGAGCGTCGCATGAAAACCTTCGACGATCAGCTTCATGAGATCGTGCGTCAGCGGGCGTTCGAACTTCCTTCCCGCCAGGGCCATGGCAATCGCTCCGGCCTCCGTGTGGCCGATCCAGATGGGAAGCAGCCGCTCGCCCTTCACTTCCTGCAGGAGAACCACCATGCTGCGCGCGCGGTCGTCCACCCTCAATCCACTGACTTGCACTTCCACCATCACGCGCTCGCCCATGCCTAGTTGCTTCCCCGTTCCCCGCGGGCCCCGGCGGGGAGTTGGATATCCTCCATCGGGATGTCTTCCTGTCCCAGATTCTCCAACATCCACTTGGCCGATTCCGCCAGCTCGGAATCCGGGTACCGACGGATCACGGCCTGGAAAGCCGCCCGGGCGCTCTCGTCGTTGTTCATCTCCTCGGAGTAAGTGAAGCCGATCATGAACTGTGCCTCGTACGCCCGAGGATCGTCCGGGTACATCTGCAGAATCTGTTCGTAGGCCTTGATCCTCTCGGCCGGGGAACGGGAATTCTGCGCCTTGTCGAACAGATCCTGAACCGAGAGAGCCTCGTTCTGTTCGGCGAACTTGACTTTGAACCTCTTGCTGAGTTCGATGACCTTCAGGTCGTACAGCTCCTTGGACCGCATTTCCGTCTCCCGGTCCGAGATTCGCTGCCGCACGTCATCGAGCGGCACCAGACCGCCGGGATTCACCTCCAGGGCCTTGAGCACGTGGTATCCCAGTTCGGTTCTAACGACAGGACTGATCTGTTGTTCTTCCGTGAGCAAGACGGCCGCATCGACCAAAGCACTCACCTGTCCGAACAGCGGAACCTGCTGTCCCCGACTCAGGAACCCGGGGATGATTCCACCGCTCTCCTTGGTCTTGCCGTCGATCGAGTAGTTGGCGACCAGCGTCTCAAAGTCTCTCCCCATCTCCGCCAATTCTCGAACACGCTCGGCCTCGGCTTCCGTCTTCGTCAGGACATGCGCCACTCGGACTCTGGGATCGGTCCGGAATTCCTCCAGGTGCGTCCGGTAGTATTCTTCCACCTCCTCGGACGTGGGACGTGCCTTCTCAAGGATCTCTTCCTCATAGTACGTTCGCAGCATTGCCAGGCGGCGAGCCCCGTCCACTTCTTCAACCACCTGGGGGTTCTTGTCAAAACCCTCGGCCTCCGCTGCCTGGAAGAACGCCTCCTCCTCGATCATTCTCTCGAGCAGGTTCCGGCGACCCCGGGCTCCTTCAAACTGGCTGCGGGAAAGAGCCGGCATTGCCTGCAATCGCTCTTCCAGATCGGACTCGCGGAAGACGACGGAACCGATCCTCGCCAGTTCCTCACCGTCTTCATGTTCCTGAGAGCCGCATCCCGCCCATCCACCGAGTACCGCCAGGGTCATAACCCAGATGACCATTCGCCGACGCATGCCGAACGTCCCTCCTATTCTCTGACTACCCAGACTTTGATTCTGGCCTGAACATCCTGGAAAGTCCGAATTCCCACCGTATACACGCCCAAGGCCTTGAGAGATTCCTCGAGAACGATCTTACGCTTGTCGATTTCGAAATTCTGCTCACGCAAGGCGTTGCTGATGTCCTGCGCCGTGATCGATCCGAACAGCCGATCATCTTCCCCGGCCGGAACCGCGATGGTGCAGGAGACTCCCGCCAGCCTTCCGGCCAGCCGCTCCGCCTCGCGCCGCAGTTTGTTCTCCCGCACGGCCCGGAGCTTCTCCTCCTCTTCAAATCGCTTGCGGTTCCCCGAGCTCGCCTTGATCGCCTTACCCTGGGGGATGAGGTAGTTCCGGGCATACCCGTCGGCAACGTTGACCGCATCCCCGCGATTCCCCAGCGCCTTGACATCGTCCAACAGAATGACTTCCATTCACAGCCTCCACTTCTTACGTCTGCATGTAGCATCTTTCGTTCAAACCCGGTGGGTACCCAGCCGCGCCCGAAAATCAAACCACGTGTCCAGAATCCCGGCCGCCACCGCCAGCACGCTCGACATCGGCTGGAGGAACAAAAACCCTACGACCCACACGAGAACTTGCCCCGTCTTCGACACACGCCGGGTCTCCAGCAGATGGCGCAACACCGACGCACCTTGCACCATGTACGCGAACCCGGCGATGAGAAGCAGATTGTGTCCCGCCGCCATCGCCGATGGGACTCTCGAGACCTCGAGAACGAGCCCGACGGCCACCAGCCAGATGAACCGCTCTCCCACCGCCCAGCGACCGAACGGGGCAACGGGTCGAACGTCGATCCCGAACTTGGGAAAGAGCCATTGTGCGACTCTGTACAGGGTGAAACTCAGGATCGCGGCGGAGATGAATCCCATCGCAGGAGTCACGAGCCAAAGGACCTCTCCCACGCCCAGCACCAGATGCTTCGCCGCTTCCAGATCCTCGGGACGCGATCCAAGGAAGTTCGGCAAACGCGCGGTCTCGTCGATCGCCGCTCCCAGCTCGGAAAGAAACACCGCCCGGGCGTCCGGTCGTATGAGGACCGTCGCCTGAAGGGCCGAGAGCAGTACGAGGGGCACTGCCGAGAGCCCCATCACGCCCGAGGGCCGCCATCGCTTCACGTGCCCCCATGCCAGAAGGGTCCCCGTGGCCCCCCACGTCAGCGCAGCCACGCCCCCTTCCAGCGAACCCAGTCCGGCAGCCACCACGACGCTCAGACCGAGCGCCGACAGACTCCCTACCGTCCCGTAGCGTATTCGAATCCAGGCAAACAGAAGGGGAGCCACGATCAGTGCCGGAAACCCCATCTTGAAGACGGCTATCGTGGCCGCCGCCAGGCCGCTTCCCACGATCAGCGGCCCCCAGCGATGGTGCCCGGGCTCCCGATTCCGTGTATCACCCTCGATCTCGGGGAGCGCGCCCGCCTCGGGTTCACGTTCCCGATTCACTTCCGACGCATGCATTTCGACGACCATCCGCCCAACCCGCCAACCTCGGGAAACTCGATCCCGGTGATTCGCCCCTCCAATCTGGAGAGTGAACCCTCGGAGCTAGCGGTACTGGTCAATCGTGAACGGGATAATGCCCAGATGTCGAGCACGCTTGACCGCCCGCGTGACACGCCGCTGGTGCCTTGCGCACGTTCCCGATATGCGACGAGGCACAATCTTGCCCCGCTCGGTGACGAAACGCAGCAGCTTCTTGTCGTTCTTGTAATCGATGGTCAGCGTAGGATCCGCGCAGAACTTACAGACCTTACGCGAGCTTCTCCGATCTCCTCGAGCCACTCGGCAAAACCTCCTTGTGAACAACTGCCTCTGCCGAACCCACGCGCGCGCCCGTGCGCGCTAGAAGGGAACATCATCCAGATTCGGACTCCGAGAGCCCTGTTCCGTTTCCGGGCCGGTTGAATCCGAGGGGGATCCCACCCTCGCTTCTCTGGACCCTTTCTCCAGAGCCTGGAATCGATCCGCTCGAATCTCCACCACCGTTCGCTTCCTGCCGTCCTCGGCCTCCCACGAACGACTCTGAAGGCGCCCCTCGATGAGCAGCGGGGAACCTTTGCGCACGTTATCACGCGCGATTTCGGCCCACCTCTGCCAGGCCACCACGTTGATGAAAGCCGTATCGTCCTTCCACTCCCCGTTCTGGTCCTTGTACCGCCGCGTGCTCCCGATCCCGAAATTTGCTACCGCCGCTCCACCGGGGGTGTAGCGCAATTCCGGATCGCGAGTCGCATAGCCCGTGATGAGAACTTTGTTCAGAGACGGGAGTCGGATCTCCGCCATATCGCCTCCTTACGATCCGTGATTCACGATTCAAGATCCCCGCGGCCCTGCGAACCACCCGCCCGGGCCGAACTCGAACCATGCGAATCCTCGGGCCATCGCTCGCCCGTCCGACACCGGACCACCCTGGAGCGGCCTTCCGCCTTCCCACAATGCCGGTTTCCGGATTCTGCGTCTCCGCCGATCGACGGCGGCGGCGCTTCGCTCGGATCCTGCACGAGCGCCGGGCCCAGCCGCACTGCGCCACCCAGGCTAGTCGGACGCTTTGAGAAACAGGTGCCTCAGAATCGACTCGTTCATTCGGCACGCGCGCTCCAGCACCTGAATCTGGGCCGGCTTGGCGACAAAACGGAACATCGCAAAGAATCCCTCGCTCTTGCCCCGGATCTCGTAGGCGATCTTCCGTCGACCCCAACGCTGGACTTCTTTGATTTCTCCTTCTCCCTCGCTCACCATCTGGGACAGTTTTTCGATCTGCTGCTCGATTTCCTGATCCCCAAGCGAAGAATCCAACACAACGACAGACTCATACGACCGCTGCATTCAGCATCCTCCAGGTTCCCCATCATGGGAACCACCGTTTTCCACGGACAGGCCGTTGAATTCGGTCATCGCCGCGTTCAGCGATCCTCGAAGCACGGCCTCCACTGCATCCGCGGCAAGGGCCACCGCCCTGCTCATGGTTTGTTCTTCCTCCGGCCCAACATCGCTCAGGACGTAGTCCGCCGCATCCATTCCGTCGGGAGGGCGTCCGATACCTATCCGGAGCCGCGCGAAGCGGTCCGTGTCCATCTCCAGGGCCACGGAAGCCAGCCCGTTGTGCCCGCCCGACCCTCCGAACGCCCGGATACGCAGTCGCCCCAGAGGAAGATCGATGTCGTCGCACACGACCAACAGGCTTCCGGCCTCCAGTCCCAATCGATCGCTCAAGAAGCGAGCCGCCTCACCCGAGGCGTTCATGAAGGTCGCCGGCTGCGCCAGGACGACTTTCGCATTGCCAAAAGCCGTCACACCCCACCGGCAGAGGGCATCGAAAGACGACAATGGGCATGTCCATCTTCGACTCAGGCAGTCGACCACCCGGAACCCAGCGTTGTGCCGGGTCCGCTCGTATTCAGTTCCGGGATTCCCCAGCCCAAGCACCCAATGCACAGGCTACTGTTCCTTGGATTCCGTGGGTTTCCCCTCACCGTCCGGAGTCTCTTCACCTTCCGGCGCCTCTTCTCCTTCGGCCGCCTCGCCCTCGACTTCTTCCTCGGCCGGCACCTCCTCCGCCACCACGGTCGGACGGGCAACTGTCACCACCGCCGTAGCCGGCGAAGTGAGGATCGTCGCATTCGGAATCGTAAAGTCCGAAACATGGATCGAGTGCCCCACATCCAGATCCGACACGTCCACCCTGAGTTCGGTGGGAACGTCGGAAGGCAGGCACTCCACTTCCACCTCTCGAATCAGGAGTTCCAGAACGCCGCCGGAGGTCTTCACCCCCACGGGCTCTCCCGACAAGACGATGGGGATGGTCAGGTGGATCTTCTTCTTGAGCGAGACATGCTGAAAATCAACATGAAGCACGTCGCCCCGAGTCGGATGATGCTGGACTTCTCTCATGAGCGCAAGGCCGGCGCCGGCCGAACCACCCTCCACCTTGAGATCCACGAGGAAACTCCCCCTCCCAGCTGCGCGAAAGACCGCGTCCAGATGCTTCGCCTCGACGGCCAGCATCTGATTCTCGGTCTCCGCACCGTACAAGACAGCCGGAACCCAGCCCTCTTGCCGCAAGCGGCGGGCCATGCCTTTGCCTTTGGTCTCTCGTGCTCTTGCCTTCAACGGGTACGTTGCCATGTTCTCTCCATCCGGAAAACGTTCCTCGCGAATTTCGCAGACGCGACCCCCTCGAACAAAACACCCGGGGATTCACGCCGGCTCGCGCGACTCAAACAAGTGAACTCCAAACGTGCCGACGCCCGAAGAGGCGGGCACCGGACTCATGTCCGCCCGCGTTACTCGAACAAGGAGCTGACGGACTCACTTCGGTGAATGCGAACGATCGCCTCGCCGAGAATCTCGGCCACCGAAAGGACCCGGATCTTGCGGAAGGGAGGCTTCCGGGAAATCCGCACCGTGTTCGTCACGCCTACCTCCTCGATCGGCGCGGCGTCCAGTTTCTCCAGGGCGTTTCCGGCAAACAATCCGTGCGTGCAAGCGAGGTAAACCTCCTTCGCGCCGTTCTCCTTCAGCACGCGGGCCGCCTCACATACCGTTCCAGCGGTGCTGATGAGATCATCGACCATGAACACCCGCCGTCCCGCCACCTCCCCGATCACGTGAACCGCCTCACTCCGATCGGGTCCCACCCGCCGCTTGTCGATGACGGCAAGGGACAACCCCATCTTGCCGGCCAGCGCCCTTGCCATCTTGGTCCCCCCCAGGTCCGGCGGGACCATCACCGCATTGCGAACGTCCAGATCCTTGAAGTACTGCATCAGCACGGGGGCGGCGAACAGATGATCCATCGGGATGTCGAAGAATCCCTGGATCTGAGACGCGTGGAGGTCCATGGTGAGGACCCGGTCCGCCCCTGCAACCGTGATCAAATTCGCCATCAGCTTCGCGGCGATTGAGACCCTGGGCTGGTCTTTCCGGTCCTGACGAGCGTACCCGAAGTACGGGACGACCGCCGTGACCCTCTGCGCCGACGCGCGCTTAGCCGCATCAAGCATCAGCAAAAGCTCAATCATGTTGGACGCCGGAGACACCGTCGGTTGGACGATGAAGACGTCGACGCCTCTCACGTTCTCGTTGAACTTGACAAACGTCTCACCGTCGGCGAACCGCGAGACTTCCACATCTCCCAACGCGGCGCCAAGATAAGCAGCGATCTCCTCCGCAAGAGACCGGTTCGCCATTCCGGAGAAGATCTTCAGCTCCTGCCCCATCCACACCCCCTTGCCCCTCGTCCCTACGGCCCAGTTCGCATATGGAATCGTCCCGGCTGGCTGGGGCGGGAGGATTCGAACCTCCGAATGCAGGATCCAAAATCCTGTGTCTTACCACTTGACGACGCCCCACCCCGAGTTCCTCAGACCCCCTATCCAATCCGCCACTCGGGCGGGGTTCAGAAGACGGTATTTCCTTGGTGCTTCTCGGCGGGCTGGCCCGGCGACCCAGCCAATCGCTCGGCCAGTTGCCGCCGATACTCAGACAGCACATGCCCTTCAATCAGCTGGCGAGTCTCGTTGTTGATCGGATGCGCGATGTCTTGATAGGTCCCGTCCGGCTTTTTCCTGCTGGGCATGGCAACGAACATCCCGTTGGGACCCTGGATCACCTTGAGACCACGGACGACGAAACAGCCATCAAGCGTGATGCAGGCAAAGGCTTTGAGTCGCTCGTCGTCCTTCAACGATAGCCTAACTTCGGTGACCTCCATCCTAGCCTCACCACCTCTTCGTCGGGCCGCCCAGGTGGAGCGAATACCCGGCCGTTACAGGGATGCATCGAGACATACAGACCCCTTCGTTCGAGCTTGCATCGTTCACAAACCCGACACCCGTGGAGCAACGTCTTGTCGGACTACAAGATCTCTATGCCCTTCTCAGCAGGTTCGACCACGAAACAACGGTACCCCCGCCCGGCCAATCGGGCGCAAAGCGTGAGCGCCGCGTCACGCGACTCGAAGATCGCTGCCAGGGTCGGCCCACTCCCTGAAAGAACCACCCCGGACGCCCTGCAACGCAAGATCTCCGACTTCAGAGAACCCAGCTCGGGACAAGTTTCGAAGATCACCGGCTCGAAACGATTAAACAACCCACGAGCCACGGCCGAAAGATCGCCGTGGCCAAGTCCCGACTGAATCATGGTAATCAAGTCCTGCTTCGTTGTCAACGGCATTTTGACCCGCTCGTACGCCCACCGTGTGGAAACCTGGATCTCCGCACAAACCAATAAGATCCAGCACTCCGGGAGGGCGGGAAGCGGAGTCAATTCCGTCCCCCGGCCCATGCCCCTCTGAGTTCCGCCGGACAGGAAGAAAGGTACGTCCGAGCCGACTCCGGCGGCCAGTGCCCCCAGGTCATCCGGCTCGCCGTACATTTCGGATAATCCGGCGAGGACCCCGGCGGCGTTCCCGCTCCCACCACCCAGTCCGGCCGCCACCGGAATCCGCTTCAAGAGGGTAATCTTAAGACCCGGGGGTCGCCCCGTCCGCTCTCGAAAGACCCGCCACGCCCGGACGGCCAGGTTCTGCTCATTCAGCGGTACGCCGGGCATCTCGCACACCACTTCCGAACCCGACGCCCGCTCCTCCAACTCCATCTCATCCGAAAGTGCAACCGTCTGCATAACGGTATCGACATCATGGTAGCCGTCGCTGCGGCGGCCCAGGATTTCCAGATACAGATTGACTTTGGCGTGGGTTCGGATTCTCAGTCTCTTGGCCACGGCTCCCCCCCCGCTAAAAGCGGTACAGCACGAGGCCGACGACCAGCAGCCAGAGAAGAATATCGAGAGCCAGGGGCAAATCCGAGACGACCAGTTCGGAAGGGTTGCCCCCCTCGTCCTTTCGCCAGATGAGATAGAGGTAGCGAAAGAGCCCGTAGACCACGAAGGGGACCGTGTAAATGAGATTGCGGGTGTGGAACTTCTCCACCGTACCCGGCCAGATGGTGTAGATCGAGTACGCGATCGCAGTGCTGGCCGTGACCACGGCGATCAGCTGATTCAGGAGATCGTCGGAATAGTCTTCAAGCGACCGGCGGTGCTCAAACGCTCCCGTCTCCAGCAGCCTCAGCTCGTGCCGGCGCTTACCCAGTGCCAGCAGGAGAGAGAGAAACAGCGTACAAACCAGCAGCCAGGGGGAGAGGATCACTTCGGGATCGACGGATTTCAGCGCTTCGACTCCGGCAATGGCCCGCAGCACGAATCCCACGGCGATGCTGAGCACATCCAGAAGGACCTTCTGTTTGAGCCAGAAGGAATAGGCCAGGTTCAACAGGAAGTACGTACCGCTCACCAGCCCGAACGTCGTCCCGAGGATCAGGAACGATACCCACAGAGACCCCACGGCGGTCACCAGAGCCACGGCCAGGGCCGTCGCGGGAGAAAGACGCCCCGCGGCCAGCGCACGGGTCTTCTTGCGCGGGTGTCGGCGGTCGGCCTCAATGTCAAGAAGATCATTGATGATGTAGACGCTTCCCGACAACGCGCAGAATAGAACGAACGCAAGACACGCCGTGAGGGCCATCTGAGAATCGAGGACGCTCTTGGAGAAGATCAGGCCGGCGAACACCACCAGGTTCTTGACCCATTGCGACGGCCGCATGGTGGACAGCAGCGCCTTCATCCTCAGCTCCGATTTCCCTCGACGGCCAGAATATCCTTGATCTTCGTCACGATGAGATCGATGGCCACCCGGTTGTACCCACCCTCGGGGATCACGACGTGAGCGTGCCTCTTGGACGGCTCAACGAACTGAAGATGCATGGGCCTCACCACCTCCAGATACTGCTTCATCACGGAGTCCGGCGTGCGGTTCCGTTCGCGCACGTCGCGGCGAAGGCGGCGAATGAACCGGATGTCGGCATCCGTGTCGATGAAAAGCCGAATATCCATAACCTCGCGCAGCCGAGGATCTTCCAGGACCAGAATCCCCTCCACGAGAACGATTCGGGCGGACCCGATCGCCTGCGTGCGCTCCATCCGCGTATGGGTCTTGTAATCATAGATGGGAGCCTGGATGGGATCCCCCCGGCGCAGGCCCCGCAGGTGTTCGAGCAGGAGATCATTCTCGAATGCCGAGGGGTGATCGTAGTTGATGGCCTCGCGTTCGCGCATCGGCAGGTGGGATCGATCGAGGTAGTACGAATCGTGATGGAGGAGGACAACGTCATCGTCTTTGAAGTTCTCCATCACCCGTATGGCCACCGTGGTCTTACCGGACCCGGTTCCTCCCGCAACGCCGATGATCAGGATCCGACTGCGACTTGATTCCACACTTAGCTCCTCGATATCAGGACCACGCCGAAGCAGATGACCAAGGTTCCCAGCACGCGAACGGCCGAGACCTGCTCATGAAAAATCAATCTCGAGAGAATCACCACGGCAATGTATCCGACACTGACCATCGGATAGGCGAAGCTCAACTCCACCCGGGAGAGCACCACCAGCCAGACCAGGGCACTGACCGCGTAGAGCGCCACGCCCGCAGTGACAAAGGGCTGAATCAGCGCTCGCGCCAGGGACGTGACCAGCTCGGCGGCAGCGCCGGTCCGCAGAACAACATGGCTCATTCCGTGCTTCATCGAAAGCTGACCCAGGACACCCAGGAACACGGCCCCCAGGATGAGCATGAGATTCTTGGCCAGCTCACTTCTCACTACGGACCTCCCCTGCTTGAGATGCGAACTTCTTTCCCCTCAGCCTTGGTTTCGTCGGCGTGCACCCGGCCGGGGTCACTTTTCATGGGTTCGTCGGCGTGCACATTACCACGGCCGCTTTCCGTCGGCAATGGGTTTGTGATGCCCCTTCGCCGCGGGCGACCTCCGGACAGCAGATGGAAGAACGTACGCCAGAGGATCCTCACGTCCAGGGCAACCGACCAGTTCTCCGCGTAGAAGATATCGTACTCCGTTCTCTCCTCGACGGACGTGTCGCCCCGCAACCCATGGACCTGAGCCCAGCCCGTCATGCCGGACTTGACCCGATGGCGATCGAGGTAGCGATGCACGGCCGTCTCGAACTGCTTCACGAAGAACTCCCGCTCGGGCCTGGGTCCGACGAGGCTCATCTGACCCTTGAGCACGTTCACCAGCTGCGGTAACTCATCGAGACTGAGCCTTCGCAGATGCCGCCCGACTCGGGTGGCTCGAGCATCGTGCTCTCGGGCCCACGTGGGTCCACTCCCTTCCTCGGCATCCATCCGCATGGACCTGAACTTGTACATGACGAACGTCCGCCCGTCCCGGCCCACGCGGCGTTGGCGATAGATCGCGGGACCGGGAGATCCCATGCGGATCAGCAGCGCGATTCCGGCGAAAAGCGGCGAGAGCAGGACAAGCCCGAGCACCGAGAGGACCACATCCATCGTGCGTTTGGCGACACGATCGACGGGTCGAAGAGGAAACTCCCGCACCCCAATGAGGGGAATGCCGTCGACGTCGCTCACCGTCGCCGACCGGCTCACGAGCTCCACCAGGTCGGGAACGAACTTGACATCCACCCCCAGGCCATCCACCTGCCGGATGATCTCCGCCATCTCTCCATGCGCCTCGAGAGGCAGGGCCACGAGAACCCCTTCGAGGTCCTGACTCCGGCAGATGGTCCTGAGGTCCCGAATCTCGCCCAAGTAGGAAACGCCGCAGGGAGCGTCGACCTCCCGCCTCCCACCCACCCACCCCACGAGATGATACCCGAGAGAGGCTCGCCCCTCCACGGCTCGGCAGAGTCTTCCGGCCGTCCTGCCCCACCCCACCAATCCCACCCGCGTCGCTCCCCAGCCCGCCCGGCGCGCCGAATCGATCCCCTTCCGCACCGCCAGGCGGCCCAACATCAAGAGGACGGCCGATATCAGCCACGCCTGCAGGAACAGGACACGAGAGAAGGAGATCTCGCGATAGAGAAACGTGGCGGCCATTCCCACGATCGCGGCGACGGTGACCGCCTTGAACGTAAGGAACAGCTCGCTCCCGAGAGATCTTCCACTCCGAAAGCGATAGAGGCCGAACGCATGAAAACTCAACAGGAGAACCAGCAGAAGGAATCCGAAGGCGGGGACGTGAACCGCCAGAGGAGGAACCCCTTTGGGCGCCTCGAAAAACCCCGATTCGAAGCGCAGCCAGTAGGAAAGACGCAGAGCCGCCGAAGCCAGAGCCGCATCCACCAGGAACGGCAGCCAGGCCAGCAGGACCTGGGAACGTCTCGCCATGGAAACGTCACTCCTCAATCGCCCGGCGACGGGCGGCCCTACGGGCGGCCCTACGGGCCGCCCTGCAGGTCGAAGGCTTTCCGGATGGCCTCGTCCATCCGAGTGCGATACCGGGCCCGGCCGAATTCCAGGGCCCGGTTTCGAAGCACGTCCCGGTCGAACTCCATTTCTTCAAACGCGCGCACGGCGGCGGCCAACGCCACGGGAGTTTGCTCCTCGAAGAACACCCCCGTGGGGTCGGAGACGGGAACGCCATTCTCGCCGCCTCTCCCCCATCCGATTCCCCGGACGCTCTCCAGCACCCCGCCGCGGCCGTACGCGATCACCGGGGTCCCGCACGCCTGCGCCTCAACCGGAACGATGCCGAAATCCTCAATTCCCGAGAAAATCAGGGCGCGGCCCCTACGATAGTACTCCCGCAGAGACTCAGGTTCAACCCATCCTTTGAAGGAGACCCAATCCGGGGCCCGGTCCCTGAGTCGACCCTCTTCCGGTCCCTTCCCGATGACGACCAGGGGCTTGCGGAGATGTCGGAACGCGTCCAGGATCAGATCCACGCGCTTGTAGGGCACCAACGCGCTCACCACCACGTAGAAGTCATCCTTCTCGCCTCCGGGGGTGTAGAATTCGGTGTCCACCGGCGGATGGATCACCTCCGAGTCACGGCCGTAGTATCGCCGGATCCGGTTGGCCACGTTCTCGGAATTGGCGACGAAATGATCGACCCGGTCGAGGGTGCGAAGGTCCCAGCGCTTCAGATAGCTCATGATGCCTCGAAGAAGAAACTGTGACATCCGTCCGCCGGGTGCATCGGCGAAGTACTCGTCGTAGAATTCCCAAACGTACCGCATCGGCGTGTGGCAGTAACAAACGTGAAGCCCCGCGGTGCGACGGGCCCCCTTGGCAACGCAGTGCGACGTGCTGACGATGAGATCGTACGAGGAGAAATCGAATCTCTCGATCGCGGACGGAAACAGCGGCAGGTAGATCTGGTGTCGGCGACCCGCGAAGGGCAGGGACTGAATGAAGGACGTTCGAATCGGCATGTCCTCGATGACGGAAGTCACCGACCCGGGATGATGAACCAGGGTATACACATCGGCGCTGGGGAACATCTCGCACAGAACCTCGAGACATTTCTCCCCACCTCTCATCCCAGTCAGCCAATCCTGGACGAGCGCGACTCTCATCTCGACTCCCTCTCGGCCACTAGGGTAACCAATTCCCGCTCCCACGCGTCCACCCACCGATTCCACCCGAAGGTCTCGCGGATCCGCGCCGCGCCCCTCAGGGCGAGATCCCGCCTCTCCTGCGCACGTTCGAGAAGCCCGGAAACGGCCTCGGCCAGCGCATCCACGTCACCCGGAGGTACCCGAAGCACGCCCCCCGAATCACCGGCTATCTCATCGACGCCCCCGCCGGAGAAGGCCACCACCGGTACGCCGTTCGCCATGGCCTCGAGAACAACGTTGGGGAGCGACTCGGAGGCGACGGACGTAAACACCAGCACATCCAGGCTTCGGAAGACGCCCTCGAGGTCCGGCCGGAATCCCGCGAATTCGACCCGGTCACTCATCCCGCTGTCCCCGGCCATCGTCTCAAGCCGGGCGCCATAGCCCGAATCTCGGGAGTCGCCCCCTCCGACCACCAGGAACGAGACGTCGGGGATTCGGCCGGCCACTCTCGCCGAAGCCTCGAGGAACGCCTCCGGCCCTTTGCTGGGAATCAGGCGTCCGATCCACCCGACTCTCGGACAACCGCTCCTGAAAGCGCCGGCCGTATCGCGGCCCGCTCCAACCGGTTCGATCCCATTATAGACGACCCGGAGTCGCGAATCCGCCCGGGGTAACTGGAGCGAAGACGCGGACGTCCGCGAGACGGCGAGAATCCGGTCCGGCAACCGCCGCGCGCCCGCGCGGATCAGAGATCGCGAAAGCCGGCCGAAACTGGTACGGTCCACCGTATCGTGGAGCCACCAAATCAGAGGACGCCCGGCTCTTCGCGCCGCCCATCCACCGTAAAGATGCGCTTTGGTCGAACCGGTCACCACGACGTCGGCCTTCGTCAACTTCTCGGCCAGGACCCCGAGGGTCCGCCGCCACCGCGGACCGTCCACCAGCACCCGGAGCAGCAATCCCGCCGAGTTGTTTCGCCTCGCGGCCAGACTCCCTCCCGGCACGTGAACCCGCGCGACACCGACCCCGAGATCGCAGAGCGCATCGGGCAACGGCCCGTCGCCGGGAAGGAACACGCTGAGGTCGTGGCGGCCTCTGAGTGCTTCCGCCAGACGGAGGAGCGCCACTTCGGCCCCCCCGATCTCCACCTGGTGGTTCACGACGGCGATGTTCAGTTTCGTCACTGTGTTGCCCTTCGCGGCAGGGTTCCGGACCGCCCGCTTCTACCGGCTTGCGGCCAGCACATCGCGATAGACATCGAAAGTCCGCTGGACCACGACGCGCCAGCTGTACGTTTCCTCCACCCGCGCCCGCGCTCGGCGGCCCACCGCAGCGGTGGCCTCCCGGCGGGCCAGCATCTCCTCCAGCGCCCGCGCCAGGTCCTCGGGACGTCCCTCGGGCACGACCGTCCCCGCATCCCCGACCACCCGAGGGATTTCTCCCGAATCGGTCGCCACGATCGGGAGCCCCGTGGCCATGGCTTCCAGAAGCACGCGCCCGAACCTCTCCTCGAGTCCCGGCAGCGACACGGCCGGGAGTGCAAGGAGAGTCATTCTCTTCATCATCTCGGGAATGCGCGCGTGCGGAATCGCCCCGGCGAATTCGACGTGGCCCTCGATCCCCAGCCTGCGGCAGAGCGCGCCCAGCCGAGCCCGTTCCGGACCGTCCCCTACAATGAGGACGTGGGGCGTGTGGGCAAGTCGCGCGACGGCTTCCAACAACCCGTCGACTCCCTTCTGGGGAGTCAGCGCGCCCACGAAACCTACGACGGGAACGCCTTCGGGGACGGACGCGGGGGGCGCGAATCGGTCCGTGTCCACCCCGTGGGGGATGACGTCCACTCTGCCTCGAAACCCTCTGGCCCGTAGGACTCGGGCCGCTGTTTCCGACCGCGCCAGCGCGCCGTCGGCCCGCCGGAATACGGCTTTCTCGATCCCGCCAAAGGGGGGCGGATACGTTTTCAGGATATTCTGGGACGCGTGGAAGAGGAGGCGCGCCCGAGGACAGTACCGACGCCGGAACCACAGGACCTGCGCGGCGGCCAAGCACCAGGGTTCCCTCTCCAGATCGATGAGATCCGGCCGGAGGTCCCTCAGCACCGGACCCAGCCCTCTGCGAAAGAAAGCGAGGTGCCCGTTGCCGGCGAACACGATGGGCGCGAGGATGGAACGATACGGCTCCCGCCCGTCTCCGGCTTCGTAGCGAACCGGGCGGCCCGACGACCACTTCTCCTTCCACCCATTCGACGTGAGGACCGTCAGATCGACGCCGGGCAGACGTCCCATAAGATCGCACTTCGCCCGGTACGCCCGCTGCAGAAGAGACGTGTAGCTGATCATCAGAACCCGCACAACGGCACCTAGAGTTCCGAGGCCTGAGATCTGGCGCCCCGCAGCGCGCCTTTCAGTAGATCCCAGTCCTCCCGTGGAAGTCCCCCCAGCGCGATCAGAACCGCGGCGTACACGGCGCCACCGGCCGGGACTACCCAGAGGAGATTCCCTTCCCCGAAGACACGCCAGACGGCGGCCGCCGAGACCCCCGCCAGGAGCGGCTTCACGATGAACCGGGTCAGCCCCACGGATCCCACTGCTCGACCGACCGCCCTCCACTCGACGGCGAAAACCAGAACGGTGGAGAGAAGCGTGGCTATTCCTGCGCCCACGTGCCCCCAGCGCGGAACCAACAGAAGATTGAGAACCACGTTCGCCACGGCACCGCCCCCGAGCGCAATCATCACCCGGCTCTGCCGTTCGGCGGCATTCAGGGCCGTGACCAACAGGAAATTCAGAAACATGAAGAACATCGTCCAGCCCAGAAACGGCAGGACCTCTTCGGAGCCTCCGAAGTCCCCCCCCAGCACGCGCGTGATTCTCGGCAGCACCGTAGCGCCCAGGGCGAACGGTAGAGCCAGCACGAGGAACAACCGGAAAGACCGCGTCAAAATTCCCGTGAGCGGCTCACTCTGAATGAACTTGCGCGCAAGCACCGGGAAGAGGGCGCCCGCCATCAACTCCGGAACAAACAGGACCGCCTCGATAAATCGATACGCTCCACCATACCACCCGGTCGCCAGGTCCCCTTTCAGAAACCGCACCATCACCATATCAATCCGGAAGTATATCACGCCGAGAACCGCGCTGAGTGCAAAGGGCGGCGCTCTGTTCAGCAAGAAGCGCACCGTCGCCCCCGTCACGGTGTATCCAGACGTCACCAGACGGGCGCGAACGAAAAACAGAGACGTCCCCAGCTCAACCAGACTGGCTGCGGCGAAAGCCGCCACCACCGTTTCCAGGCCGACGCGGTTCACGTAGCACGACAGACAGAGCCCCAACAGAATCAGCTTTCCGACGACGAAGCCGAAGACCTCGTACTGCATCCGTTGGAACGCGCGAGATATCCCGTTGACGGCTGTCGTGAAAGACACCGAGAACACGCTCACCGCGGCCAGGTAGATGGCGCTTCGACTTGCCGGATCGTCCACGAGCGCGCGGGTCGAGAGGAACAGCGCGGCGAAACCCACCGCCAGCAACCCGGCCTTGAGCAACAGGGTGCAGGCGAGAAGCTCACCCGCCCTTTCCGGGTGCCGGGCGGTCTCCCGGGTCAGGAGCGGGTTCAAGCCCCCGCCCACGATCACGACGAACAATCCTACAAAGGAGAACGCAAAGGAGAACTTCCCGAATTCCGCGGCTCCCAGAAGCCGGGTCACGAGGAGAATCACGGCCAGCCCGATCAGCCGCGAGAGAATTCGAGACACGATCAGAAGGGTCGCGTTGGATGCGACGCGTTCGCCGACGGAACGACTCATCAACGCTCACTGTCCGGCGTCTGGGCCCGCTGCTGAGGCTTGAGGCCGAACACGGCCTGTTCCACGAGCGCGCAGAGGATATGCCCGATGGCACAGTGGATCTCCTGGATGTGAGCGGTCTCGCCGGAGCGAACCACCAGGGCGTGATCCACCGCCTCGGCCAAGCCCCCACCTCCCTTACCGAGAAATCCCACGGTGGCGATCGGGATCTTCCGGGCGGCCTCCACCGCGCGGGTCAGATTGGGAGACTTTCCACTCGTACTGATAAGAACCAGGAGGTCGTCGGGACCGGCCAGGGCATCGACCTGACGCGCAAACACATTCTCATATCCCAGGTCGTTGGAGATGGCGGTCAGAACCGAAGGATCCGTGGTAAGTGCGCGCGCCCGCATTCCCCTGCGATCGCGATCGAGGCGGACGACGAACTCGGCGGCCATGTGTTGCGCATCGGCCGCCGATCCTCCGTTCCCGCAGAAGAAGATCTGGCCGCCCTTGTGGATCGTGTGCGCCATGGCGTCGGCGGCGGTCAACAATGCGGGCCCCAGAACCCGCCGGGTTTCTGCGGCCAGGCGTTCCAGAGCCTTGAATTCGCGATCCACAAACGATGCTCGATCCACCGCCGAGGCGGTTTCGGGCTTTGTCATCACCGGACCATCCTTACCTGAGGTGGTTGCGTACGTACTCCGATACCGCTTCCCGCCAGGGCCGGAGCGGCGCACGCCCCTCCTGTTCCCAGCGGGCGTTCTTCAACACCGAGTACTCAGGGCGCCTCGCAGCGCGCGCCGTCGAAACCGTGGCGATCCGCTCGACGTTCGCTTCCACCCCGGCGACCCTCAACGCCTCGACGGCCAGATCATACCAGGACGCCTGGCCGCCGTTGGTCAGATGATACAATCCAAAGCCGTCCGATTCGATTAACCCGGACAGGGCGTCGGCCAGGTCCACCGTGTACGTGGGGGAACCGACCTGATCGTCGACGATCTCCAGCGGAATTCCGGAGCGCCCGCGCTCGACAATCGTACGCACGAAATTGGCGCCCCCCGGCCCGTAACTCCAGGCGGCCCGCACCACCCAATGGTCGGGGTGGTGCCGCCGGACCCACTCCTCTCCCATCAGCTTCGACCAGCCGTAGACGCTGAGCGGGCGAGGCTCGTCGGACTCATCGTAGGCTTCCCCTTTTGCGCCGTCGAACACGTAGTCGGTGCTGACGTAGAGCATCGGAGCGCCGATTCGGCGACACGCCAGCGCCACGTTTCGCGCGCCGACCGCGTTCACCGCGAACGCTTCGTCCCATTCCGTCTCGCAATCGTCCACACGCGTGAAGGCGGCGCCATGAATCACGACCTCCGGACGCACCTCCTCCACACGGCTCCACACAACCGTCCATGAGCGGACGTCCATCTCCTCGACGTCCACCGAGACGACGTCATGGATTGGAGCCAGCCGTTCGATGAGGGCATGCCCGAGCATGCCCTTCCCTCCGGTGACCAGGATTTTCAACGCTCACACCCTCTGAAACCCACCGCCCGATGTCAACGCTCCCAAGGGAGCTAACAGATCTCGATCTGGCTGTAATCTCCCACCATGAAACGGATGGCCTTCGGGGGACCCGGCGTGGTTCGCATCCGGGAGTTCCGGCCCACCAGGCTGCTCTCGATTCGGGTGCCGATGTCGAGGATCGAGCTCTCCTCCAGGATGATCGAGTGCTCGATCTCGCTGTTGCGAATCTCCACCTCCGAATGAACGGACGTGAAGGGACCGATGTACGAGTTCTCGATGACGCAGTTCCGCCCCACGACCAGCGGGCCGCGAAGAAGCGTGTTGGAGATCCGCGTTCCCTCTCCCACGGCGACGGGTCCCTCGACGCGAACGCTCGAATCCAGTTCCACCTCGACCGCGCCCTTCAGTCCGCTCAGGATGACGCGGTTGGCTTCCAGAATGTCCTCCAGCTTGCCCGTATCCTTCCACCATCCCGAGATGACCTTCGAACGCACCTCGCCGCCCTGCTCCACCAGATACTGAATGGCGTCGGTGATTTCCAGCTCGTTTCTCCAGGACGGGCGAATGTGTTCGATCGCGTCGTGGATATCCCGGTTGAACATGTACACGCCCACCAGAGCCAGATCACTCTGCGGCTCCTTCGGCTTCTCCACCAGCCGTTTCACCCGTCCGCCCTCCAGCTCGGCGACCCCGAAATCCTGGGGGTTCTTGACCTTCGCCAGGAGGATGTGACAGTGGGCCGTGTCGTCCCGGAACTCATCGACCAGAAGCCGGATGCCGTCGCGAATCAGATTGTCCCCCAGGTACATGACGAAGGGATCCTCTCCCAAGAACGGGCGGGCGACTTTGATGGCGTGGGCCAGGCCGAGCGGCTGTTCCTGGTGGACGTAGGTCACCCGGAGACCGAACCGGCTCCCGTCTCCGACCGCCTCCTGAATCTCCTCCCTCGTTTCGCCCACGACGATCCCCACATCCGTGATGCCCGCTTCGGCCATCGCGTCGAGACCGTAGAACAGGATGGGCCTGTTGGCCACGGGCAGCAGTTGCTTGGCCTGCGTGTGTGTGATCGGCCTGAGGCGCGTTCCCTTGCCACCGCTCAGAATGAGACCCTTCATGGTTCGCTCTCCCCGCTCAAGGGACCGACGTCGACAAGGACTCGCGCAAAGGCGGTCAACCTCACATCCATAGCCGGGCGTTTTTCAACAGCCCCTCACGTCCCCGGCTGTGCCATTTCTTCGGCGATTCCGGCCGCAGGCCGTACGGGCCGCGCTCGCCCGGCCGCATGGATCGCGTCTGCGAAGGCGCGAACAAGCGTCCCGCGGCCGTCCGTCTCCAGCACATTGCCGGTTACGATGAACCGGGCTCCGGCCTCGACCGCCGCTCCCGCCTCATCCGGCACCCGAATCCCTCCGCCGAGAATCAGGGGAATCTCCACATAGCCCGACACGGCGCGCACCATGTCCGTCGGAGCCGACATTCGCCCGCCGCTTCCCCCGTCCATGAATACGTAGCGCATCCCGAAGTACTGGGCGGCCAGGGCGTGCGCCATCGCAATGTCGGGCTTGTCTCTCGGAATCGGCAGCGTCGCGCTCATGAACTCGACGGACGTCCGCTCGCCGGAATCCACGAGCAAGTATCCCACGGGAATCGCCTCAAGCCCGTAAGACTTGATGAGGGGGGCGGCCTTGACTTGTTCACCCACCAGAAGCTGCGCGTTCCGGCCGCTCAACAGGGAGAGAAAAAACACGGCGTCCGCTCCCGGAACCACATGGAAGGCGTTTCCGGGAAAGATGATGACCGGGAGGCTCACGCGCTCGCGGATCGCGGCCACCGACTCCGCGAACGAGGGCTTCAGCGTGATGGATGAACCCACCAGGAGCGCATCGATGCCGTGCTCCTCCGACCGGTGCGCAAGGTCGACGAGGGCCTCGGTTTCCATCCGATCGGGGTCCAGAAGCACGAAATACCCGGCCCCCGTCTCTTCGAGAACTCTCCGCAGGTGCCGATCCACGGGACCTGCGAAGTCTCCGCGTCCATCGGGTTGTGTCACCGTTCACCCCCCCCGCTCAGTGCTTCTCTGAGACGCGCTCGAGTCCTGCCCAGCGCTTCGTCCAGATGCTCGGGCGTCTGGCCCCCTCCCTGGGCGAACACGGGCTTGCCGCCACCGTTCCCCCCCAGATCTCTCGCCAGGTCTCTGGCGATGATTCCGGCATGGACCGTCTTGGCTTTCGCCAGACCCTCGCTCACCCCTACCACCAGAACCACCTTCCGGTCCAGCGCCGAGGCAAGAACAAACACCCCGTTCTCCACCGAGGTTTTGGCCTCATCGATGACTTTGCCGAGCTCGGCCGTATCCAGGCCGTCGGCCCGGGACACCAGGAGACTCACGTCCCCGATCGTTTCCATCCCTTTGAGCAGGTTCCGAACGCTTCCGCCCGAGCCCCGAAGAAGAACGTCCTCCAGCTTCTTTTCCGCATTCGCCAGGGCATCGACCAGCTGTCTGGCCTTCCCCGGCGCCTCCTCCCGCGCGCCGCGCAGCACCTCCGCTACCTCTCCGAGGACATCCGATTCCCGCCGGGCCAGTTCGTACGCGGCCTCTCCCGAGACGGCTTCGATTCTCCGGATTCCCGCACCGATAGAGGATTCGCGCACGATTCGAAACGCCCCGATCTCACCCACCGCCTTCACGTGAGTCCCACCGCACAGTTCCAGACTCAGATCGCCGATTTTCACCACCCGAGCTTCCGCCCCGTACTTCTCTCCGAAGAAAGCCAGAGCGCCCATCCGTTTCGCCGAGGCGATGTCCGTGCTCACGATCTCCACCGACGCGTTGGTGAGGATCATCCGGTTCACGGTCCGCTCCACCTCACCCAGACTGACGGCGTCCACGGCGGACGGATGGCTGAAGTCAAAACGGAAGCCGTCGGGGCCCACGAGGGAACCCGATTGCTGGACGTGCTTGCCCAGGACCCGGCGGAGAGCGGCCTGGAGAAGGTGGGTGCTCGTGTGGTGGCGCTCGATCGCGCGCCGCCGCGACGTGTCGATCGCGGCCCTGACCTTCTGCCCGACTCGAAGCGTGCCCGTGTCCACCCGGCAGTGATGGACGACGTGGCCTTCGGCGGGCCTTCGCGTATCGGTCACGACGGCCCGAAGATCGTCCGCCTCCAGCCACCCGCGGTCGCCCACCTGGCCTCCCGATTCACCATAGAAGGGCGTCTGCGACAGAGCCAGAACCACCTCCTCGCCGGGACTCGCGAATTCGATCGCCGATCCCTCGCCCGCGAGGGCCGTGACCTGGGTGTCGCACGCATCCGCGTCGTATCCCACGAAACGGCTCTTCGGGCCCCACGTTGTCTCCACCTTCTGCTCCGCCTTTCCCAACCGGGATGTCCCCTTGGCCTTCTCTTTCTGCGCGTCCATCATGGCCTGGAAGCCGGACCGGTCCACCGAGAGTCCTCGCTCCGCGGCCATCTCCTCCGTGAGATCCAGCGGGAACCCGTAGGTGTCGTACAGGCGAAACGCCTGTTCTCCGGAAATCACCGCACCGCCCGAGGCGGTCAGATCCCGAACGCACTCCTCGAAGACCCCCGCCCCGTGTTCCAGGGTTCTCAGGAATCGTCTCTCCTCGCCCTCGATCACGGCCGCGATGTGCTCCTGCTGTTCCGCAACCTCAGGGTACGCCTCTCGCATCACGTCAATGACGCGGTTGGCAATCTGCGAGACGAAGGGCCGGTCGATCCCGAGAAGCTGACCGCCGCGCACCGCCCGTCTCAGAATTCGCCGAAGTACGTACCCCCGTCCCTCGTTGGACGGGGGGATGCCGTCGGCGATCGCGAAGGTCAGGGCTCGAGCGTGGTCCGCGATCATCGCCACCGTCCGGTGGTCGGGTTTGCTCTCCTCGACGAGATTCCGCACGGCTTTCATGGGGGGTGCGAGAAGATCTGTTTCGAAAATGTTGGGAACTCCCTGCAGGATGGCGGCAAGACGTTCGAGGCCCATTCCCGTGTCGATGCCGGGTCGTTCGAGCGGCCTCAGGGACCCATCCGGGTCCTGGAAGAACTGCGGAAAGACCAGATTCCAGAACTCCACGAAGCGATCGCAGTCGCAACCCGGAGCGCAATCCGCTTGACCGCATCCCGCCGCCTCGCCGGCGTCGAAGTAGATTTCCGAGCACGGCCCGCAGACGCCCGACAGCCCGGCGGGTCCCCAGAAATTGTCCTTCTTCGACAGGCGGACGATCCGCTCGGCCGGCAGCCCGACCGTGCGGTGCCAGATCTCATGGGCCTCGTCGTCGTCCTCGTAGATCGAGACCCACAGGGAGGACTTCGGCAGATTCAACACGCGCGTCACAAACTCCCAGCCCCACTCGACGGCCTCCTGCTTGAAGTAGTCGCCGAAGGAGAAGTTGCCGAGCATCTCAAAGAAAGTGTTGTGGCGCGTCGTTCGCCCGACGCTCTCGAGGTCGCTGTCTTTCCCCCCCGCGCGCAGGCACTTCTGTACGGTAACCACCCGGGCATACGGGGCCCGCTCCGGGTGGAGATAGTAATCCCGGAATTGAACCATGCCCGCGGTCGTGAACAGGAGGCCCGTCTCTTCGTCGGGAATCAAAGAGGACGAAGGCGCGCGCGTGTGCCCGCGGGCTTCAAAGAATTCAATGAATACTCTGCGAAGCGTTTCCGAATTCATCCGTCCCACTCTTCCAGGAACTCACACACCGTATCTCGGGAAAACCCCCGCTGGTCCAAGAACCCATAGAGTCGCCGTCGTCGCTTCTCGGCGGGAAGGCGATCCAGGCGGGGAAGAACTCCGGCGGCCGCTCTCCGGCAAAGTTCCGCCTCGGACTCGGCCGAATACACCTCGTCCAGAATCTCCGAGACCGTACGTTCCTCGATTCCCCTCGCCCGCAACGTCCGGTGAAGGGCCGCGCGCCCGGAGGGCATCCTTTCGAGACGCCGTTCGGCCCAGTCCCGGGCCAGCGCCCGATCGTCGAGGAGTCCCACCCGGCGGAAATCCGCAATCAGCCGGTGGATGATCCTCCGGCCGTATCCCTTTCGCTCCAGATACGTCTCGAGCTCCCGCTCGGACCTCATCCGCCGACCCAACTGTCTGGCCGCCAGATCCTTGGCCCTTAGGAGCCGGGCCTCCTCCATGCTTCTCTACGCCTCTTCGGGCACCTCCACGGGAGCCGGGGTGAGCCCCAGCGCCTCCCGTACACGGCCCTCAATCTTGTCGGCGATCTCGGGATTGCCTTTCAGAAACGTCCGGGCGTTCTCGAACCCCTGCCCCAATCTCTCCCCATCGTAGGAGAACCACGTCCCACTCTTCTCCACAATGTTGTGTTCCAGCCCCGCATCCAGCAGGCCCCCCTCCCGGGAGATGCCCAGGCCGTAGATGATATCGAACTCCGCCTGGCGGAACGGCGGCGCCACCTTGTTCTTGACCACCTTGACGCGAGTCCGGTTTCCGGTCGCCTCCGCCCCATCCTTGATGGAACCGATCCGCCGAATATCGAGACGCACCGAAGAGTAGAACTTCAGCGCCCGCCCGCCCGATGTCGTCTCCGGATTGCCGAACATGACCCCGATTTTCGTGCGGATCTGGTTGATGAAAATGACGCAGGTCCCCGACCGGCTGATGGTGCCCGCCAGTTTCCTCAAGGCCTGGGACATCAAACGCGCCTGCAGACCCACCTGCTGGTCACCCATTTCGCCCTCAATCTCCGCCCGGGGCACCAGCGCGGCGACCGAATCGATGGCAATGACCCCCACCGCCCCCGACCGGACGAGCATGTCGGTGATCTCCAGCGCCTGTTCTCCCGTATCGGGTTGCGACACGAGCAGGCCGTCGATGTCGACGCCCAGCCGACTCGCGTACGCCGGATCCAGCGCGTGCTCCGCGTCGATGAAGGCCGCCGTCAATCCCCGTTTCTGCCCACTGGCGAGAATATGAAGCGTGAGCGTGGTCTTCCCCGACGACTCCGGTCCGAAGACCTCAACGACCCGTCCCCGGGGAACCCCGCCGATACCCAGAGCGGCGTCCAGAGTAATGGATCCCGTGGAAATCACGTCGATCTTCTTCTCGACGGTATCCTGCCCCAGACGCATGATCGATCCCTTGCCGAAATGCTTCTCAATCTGAGCGATGGTCAGATCGAGAGAAGTACCCTCGGTTTTCTTGGGCCCCTTCTGTTTCGATTGCACCGCCATGATTCTATCCGCTCCCTTCGCCGCCGGCCAGGACGACCTCTCTCTGAACACTGTAGAGGGGTCCTCGTCTCGTCAATTGCGATTTCATCACTTCAACACGGTCAATTCGAATGCCTTCAAGGGCCAGTCTCTCGGCGGCGATCCTGTCCCCCAGTTGACGCACGGCCGGCGACACATCCTTGACGCGCCCGACCGTCGCGTGCGCCCTGAAGGGTCTCTCCTCCCTCTCGAATCCCACGTCCGCCAGCAAAGCCTCGACGGACGCCGCCAGCCGAGCCACCTCCTCTCGTCCCCGGTTCAACCCGATCCAGACCACCCGCGGGCGCCTTAGATTCGGAAAGGCGCCGACCCCTTCCAGGGACATCGCGAATGCCTCCTGCCCCTCACATCCCTTCTCCACCGCCCCGAAAACCCGATCGAGGCGATCTTCCGGTACGTCTCCCAGGAACTTCAGGGTGAGGTGGAAGTTCTCCGGTTCCACCCACTTCACTCTCACGCCCGGCACGTGGATTCGGTCCTGAAGATCGGCGACCGCCCTCTGGACGTCACCGGGAAGACGAATGGCTACAAAGGTTCGAACCGATTCCAATTTCGCTCCCGGGCTGTTCGCAGAAGACTCCGCCCCTCATCCCCTGCCGTCTTGCCGGATCCGCTTTTCCCCTTCTCCGCTTCTCCACATCCCTGTTTCGACGGCATCCAGTGTACCACCCCGAAGATACAACCTCAACAGATTGAGCGCGGCGCGGGACGATCGGTACTTGACGCTTCGACGGTCACCCGGGAACTGGAACCGGAACGCTCGGGCGGATCGGCCGACCGCCAGCCCGACGTAGACAAGGCCCACGGGTTTGTTCTTCGTCCCCCCTCCGGGACCGGCGATTCCCGTGACCGAAATCCCTAACGTGGTCCTGGATAGGCGCTTCACGCCTCTGGCCATTTCGACGGCCACCTCGCCCGAGACGGCCCCCCGGGCCCTGAGCGTCTTGGGACTCACCCCGAGAAGCGATGTCTTCGCCCGATTGCTGTAGGCCACCACCGCGCGATCGAAGTAGGCCGAACTCCCGGGCACATGGGTCAGGAGATTCGAGAGCAGGCCGCCCGTACAGGATTCGGCCACCGACACGGTCCACCCTCGCCGGAGAAGCTGGCGGCCCACCAGGGCTTCCAGCGGCCCCCCGTCCGCGCCGTACACGGCGGGCCCCAGAATCCGCCGGATCCGGCCGACGGCGTCGGCCAGAACCCGGTTCACGCGCGCCGGAGAACCCGCCGCACCGACGCGAAGATCCACCCCGCCGCGCTGCGGGAGATATGCCAGGGACCATTCACCCGAGCAACGCAGCCTTCGGGAGATCCTCTCGGCGATCGCCGACTCCGGCCAGCCGATCGTATGAAGCGTGCGGAATCTCCGAATCCGTCCACGGGCCCGAGCCGCCAGGGCGGGCAGCACCGTCTCTCTCAGCATTCCCGACATCTCCGCCGGAACCCCCGGGAGAACGAAGACATCGGTGCCCGCGATCTTGAGCCGAAACCCCGGGGCGCTGCCCACCGGATTGGGAATCACACTCGATCGGGCGGGAAGAAACGCCTGACGCGTGTTCGATTCCGGCATCGTCGTGCCTCGGGCCGTCCACCCGCGTCGCATGTCGTCCAGCAGATCCTCCCGCAAGACGAGCGGGCGGTCCGCCGCGGCCGCGATCGCCTCCCGCGTCACATCGTCGGGTGTTGGGCCGAGGCCTCCGGTGACGATCACCACTCCCGCGCGCTCCACCGAATGGAGGACGGCCCGCGCGATGTCTTGTGCGTCATCCGCCACGACCGAACCCCACTGCGGTACCACGCCCACTTCCAACAGTCTCCGCCCGAGAACGGCCGCGTTCGAATTCAGCGTCGCACCCGAGAGAATTTCATTGCCGACGGTGATGATCTCGGCTTTCAAAACCATTCCCACCCTCGCCAGATCAGCTGAAGCGCCGCGTTGCCGTAGATGCCCGCAATGACGTCATCGACCATGACGCCCCACCCGCCCGGGAGCGACTGAGAGCGCCCGGCCGGGAACGGCTTGACGATATCGAAAAAGCGGCAGAGAAAGAAACCCGCGACCACGAGCTCCCACCGTTTCGGGATCCACAACAGCACGATCCACATCCCGACGATCTCGTCGATCACAATCCTTCCGGAGTCATGCCCGTACACCTTTTCGGCCTCGTTCGAAGCCCAGACACCGATAAAGAAGCCAACGACAACGGCCGCGCCAAGAGCCGCAACAGCGCTCCATCCTTTCGACGGATCGGGAAAGAGGAGGTACAGAACTGCGGCCAGTGCGGCGCCGGCCGTTCCGGGCGCAACGGGGCTGAACCCGGCCCCGAATCCCGTGGCCAGCGTTAATGCGAGACGCTTCATCGACGATTGCCTTTCCCCG
>Ga0180432_10001633_pt1 | contig 35121 bp, 31 predicted proteins | sample SS_ome_10_FD_132414 | JGI IMG/M metagenome (GOLD analysis project Ga0180432, IMG submission 132414) | Hypersaline lake sediment archaeal communities from the Salton Sea, California, USA - SS_1_MS_2 metaG | ecosystem: Environmental > Aquatic > Non-marine Saline and Alkaline > Hypersaline >... | reverse complement strand
TCTCCCCTTCGGCTCTGCCGCCGGAGCACCGAAGGGATCCATTCGGTTTGCCGCTCTACCTGCTTCTCCGTACCTTATGGAGAGCAGCGATTTCAGGAAAGCGGCCGGAACGATGGACTGAGAAAGGGGCGTGTGAGATGCGATTCGCGACGCACTTGATCGGAGCCTCGGCGGTTGTTCTTCTTCTGACGGCTGCGGGATGCAGCGATCATTCGAGCTGTTCTTCGCCCCGTTCCTGTGGGGACATCAGGGTGGTGGAAACCATGGACGGAAAAATCATGAAGAGCGACGAGGAGTGGAGGGCGCAGCTGACACCCGAACAGTACCGGGTCGCCAGAGAAAAAGGCACCGAACGGGCCTTTACCGGCAAGTACTGGGACAACAAGTGTCCCGGCATCTATCGATGCGGAGCCTGTGGTTTGCCTCTCTTTGGATCCGAGGCGAAGTTCGAATCCGGATCCGGATGGCCCAGCTTCACGGCGCCCATCGAATCCTCCAATGTGGTGACGGAGAACGATGAGAGCCTGGGAATGTCGAGGACCGAAGTCCTCTGTGCCCGCTGCGACGCGCACCTGGGTCACGTCTTCGGAGACGGCCCGGCCCCGACGGGACTCCGGTACTGCATCAATTCCGCTGTCTTGGAGTTTGAGGGCGAGGAGGCGGGTGAGGAGTAAGGAAGGGGGCTCGCCAAATCCCTGCCCTTTCGCCCATGCGAATCTGTTACACTCCTCCCGGGACGACGCCGTCCCGGGAGGAAGCGCGTATGCATACCCTGATTCTTCTCCGCCACGGCGAGAGTGTCTGGAACAAAGAGAATCTCTTCACCGGCTGGACGGACGTGGATCTGTCGGAGCGAGGAATCGACGAGGCGCACGAGGCCGGGCGCGTGCTGAAACGGGAGGGGTATGGTCTCGACATAGCTTTCACCTCCGTCCTCACGCGGGCGATCCATACGCTCTGGATCGTGATGGACGAAATGGACCTGACCTGGATTCCGGTCCGCCGGTCGTGGCGCCTGAACGAGCGGCACTACGGCGCGCTTCAAGGACTCAACAAGGCCGAGACGGCCAAGAAGTACGGGGAGAATCAGGTCTTGCTGTGGAGACGGAGCTTTGACGTTTCGCCTCCGGCGCTGGCCCCCGAAGACGAGCGCCACCCGGGGCGCGATCCGCGGTACGAGTCGCTGGAGGAGAAGGATCTGCCACTTACGGAGAGCCTCGAGGATACCGTCGGTCGAGTGTTGCCTTACTGGCACGGCGAGGTTGCTCCCGCCGTTCGATCCGGCCGTCGAGTCCTCATTTCCGCCCACGGGAATTCCCTCCGAGCGCTGGTGAAGCACCTGGACGGCGTCTCGAACGGCGACATTGTCGGTCTTAACATCCCGACGGGAATCCCGCTTGTGTACGATCTGGACCCGGATCTCAAACCCGTGCGGCACTTCTACCTCGGCGATCCGGAAACCGTCCGAAGGGCAACGGACGCCGTCGGTCGCCAGGGAAAAGCCGGGTGAACGCGAGCGAATCCGCCCCGCTTCCTCTTCCGCAACAGGGGGAATTCGTTTGACAAGAACCGAATGGATGCTACAGTGATTGGGTTCGGCGGGGGAAGAGTCCGGAGAGGACGGCGGTGGAAGTGAACCGCGCGGGGGTGGCAGGGCATCCCGACGACGGGATCATCTGGCGAGGCCTGGTTGAGCCGGTGTGCCACGGCTCGGCGACGGGCCTGTTTCTTTTTCCGGCCTTCTTGGCGGTGACCGAAGGCGGGGCTCTGTGACGGCACGTTCGCTGAAGGGCAAGAACACATTCTCGGGAGGCGTTCATCCTCCCGAGTGGAAGCAGCCGGGCGGGGGCCGCGCCATCGAGGTTCTCCCGGCACCCGGGAGCGTCCATGTCCCGTTGCTCCAGCACCTGGGTGCGCCGTGCGAGATGACGGTCGAGCCCAAGACCGAAGTGGCTCTCGACGACGTCATCGGTGATTCGGAGGCCTATGTCTCGGCCCCGGTCCACGCGTGCGTTCGGGGTGTCGTCGGCCGGGCGTCTGTGGCAACTCTCCCCAACGGCCGTCACGTGGCGGCCGTCCCCATTCAGGTTTCCGGGGAACAACCGCTGGAGGGGCGAGCGCTCTTCGACGACGTCTACGGCGGAGAATGGCCGATCGACGGTGTTGAGCGATTTGAACCCCACCGGATTGTCGACGCGTGCCGCGCCGCGGGATTGGTAGGAATGGGGGGGGCGGCGTTTCCCACCCACGTCAAGATCGCCCGAAACGAGAAGAGACCCATCCATACGGTTCTCATCAACGGGTGCGAATGCGAGCCCTACCTGACGGCGGATGACCGGTTGATGGTGGAAGCGCCTGCGGCGATTGTCATGGGCACGCTCCTGGCCGGGCGCGCCGTCGGCGCACGGGAGCTGAGAATCTACGTCGAAGACAACACACCGGCAGCGCTGGAAGCGCTTCGCGGGGCGGCCGCCGGTACGGGGATCGAGGTTGGGACGGTCAAGACGAAGTATCCGCAGGGCGGGGAAAAGCAGTTGATTCTGGCCGCGCTCGGCAAGGAGGTTCCGACGGGCGGTCTGCCTCTGGACATCGGAATCGTGGTCATGAATGTCGGTACGGCCGCTGCGCTGGCCCGAGCCGTCCTTCGAGGGAAGCCCCTCACGCACCGCGTCATTACGGTTTCGGGTGGGGGGATCCGGAATCGGAAGAACCTCCTTGTGCCCATCGGAGTTCGCTACCGGGACATGATCGACGCCTGCGGCGGTCTCACCGAGGATGCGGCCCGAGTGGTGGCGGGAGGACCGATGATGGGCTTCACGCTCGGGGATCTGGACGCGCCCGTGACCAAAGGCACGAGCGGCGTCGTCGTCCTGACGCACAAGGAAATCCGGAGGACCGAGGAAACGGCCTGTGTTCGATGCGGGCGGTGCGTGGAGGTCTGTCCGTTACGTCTCGTGCCGACCAAGATTGCGCTGGCGTCGAAGGCCGGCGATCTGGATCTGGCGGAACGTTATCACCTGACGGCTTGCATGGAATGCGGATGCTGCGCGTATGTCTGTCCGGCGGGAGTGCCACTGGTGCAGTTGATACGGCTGGGGAAAGTGGTTAAACAGAAGAGGGGCAAGTAGGAAACAGGAAGTATAGGACATAGAGGTAGGACAAAGGCATCATGGAAGAACGCGCGAAAAGAGTAGGGGACGAGAATCGATATGGCGGGAGCAGGGCAACCTGAAAACAGAACGGGAGAAGGCGCACCGGCGGCGGCCGTGATCCAGGTCGCGCCCGCTCCCCATATCTCCCTGACGTCCTTCACGACGAGGCGGATGATGGTCGATGTCATGATCGGCCTGACGCCCGCGGTGGCGATGGCGATTTTCTTCTTTCGCTGGTATGCGGTGGTGCAGATCGGGCTCTGCATTCTGAGCAGCCTCGCGGCCGAGGCGCTCTTCGCCCGGATGCGGGGCAGGCGCGCGCCCATCGGCGACGGCTCGGCAGCGGTCAGCGGCCTGATTCTGGCGCTTTCGCTTCCCTGGAGCGCCCCATGGTACATCGCCGTCATCGGCTCTTTTGTGGCAATTGGGTTGGGCAAGGCGGTCTTCGGCGGGCTTGGATTCAACCTCTTCAATCCGGCGATGGTGGGTCGCGCCTTCGTGATGCTCAGCTTCGCTAAGTCTCTGGGCGCGTCGGCGTACGTGGGCGCGGCAGAGGGTCTCACGGTTGTGACTCGGGCCACGCCGCTTACCGTGGCGAAGACCTTCGCGTCGGATCTGGCCGCAGGAAAGACCATCGCCCCTGAACTCGAAGTTGAGCTCGGAGCCGCCCGGGATCTCTGGCCCCTGTTCATGGGTCAGGTCAACGGCTCTCTGGGTGAAACCAGTGTGCTGGCGCTGCTGGTGGGGGGAATCTATCTCTGCATTCGCCGCTCGGCGTCCTGGGAAGTTCCGGCCGGTGTCCTGTTGTCCGCCGGGATCCTTGCCGGGCTGGCCAACTGGGCGGGACTGACTCCGTTCACGGCGCTTCATCACCTCATCGGCGGATCGCTGTTGTTCGGGGCTTTCTTCATTGCGACGGACCCGGTCACGAGCCCACTCTCGAGAAGGGGCAAGGTGATCTTCGGGGTCGGCATCGGTGTCCTGGTGATGTTGCTGCGTGTGTTCAGCGGCTATCCCGAAGGCGTGATGTTTGCGGTCCTGCTCATGAACGCACTGACGCCGCTCATCAACCGCTGGACCATTCCGGTCCCGGTCGGGGGATTGGAACCCAAAGAAACGTGAGTGCAATCGATGGGTGAGGCTCCAAGACAGAGACACTTCATTGCCCAGGCTTGGCTCGTGATCCTCCTGGCGCTTCTTTACGGGGGAGGGTTGGCGATCGTTCAGACGGCGCTCAGCGGAAGGATAGCGGAGAACAGGAGAAACGAAACCTATACTGTGATTCCGACGCTGGCCCCGGGGGCCGACAAATCCAAGACGACGGAAGTCCTGATTCGCGGCAAAGACGGCAAAGACGTGTTGCTCTACCGGGCGATGGGGGCCGACGAAATCCCCGTCGGTTGGGTGGTTCCGGCAGGCGGGCAGGGGTTTGCGGATCGAATCGAGATCTTGATCGGTCTCGATGCGGCGGCGTCCTCGATCACGGGGCTCTACGTCCTGGATCAGAAGGAGACCCCCGGTCTGGGGGACTACATCACGGGCGAGGCCTTCCGCAATCGGTTCCGACATCGTCCGACCGAACGGCCGCTGGTCGTCGTCAAGTCCGATCCAACGGGGGACAACGAGATTCAGGCGCTGACGGGCGCGACGATTTCCTCCGAAAGTGTGAGCGGTATCGTCAACGCCGCCCTGGACAACCTGAAGGCCCCCCTCCGGCGGTGGGTACCGGAGGACGGACGACAGGACGAGGGGGAAGCGCCCGAGTCGCGCTCGACCGAAGCTCCGGGGAACGAAGAGAGAGGCGACTGACGTATGGTGCGAGGAGAACCACCGGCGCTCGAGAGATTCATCAACGGCATTCTGCCGGAAAATCCCGTCTACCGGCAACTGCTGGGCATGTGCCCGGTGCTGGCGGTGACCAACGGCATGAAACCGGCGATGACGATGGCGGGGGCCACGGCGTTCGTGTTGATCTCCGCCAATATCATGGTCAGTCTTCTCCGCAAGCTGCTGAAACCGCATCTCAGGATCCTGGTGTTCACGCTCACGATCGCCACGTTCGTTACGATTGCGGACAGGTTCCTGGCCGCGTATGTGTATGAGATGAGCAAGCAGCTGGGACCCTACGTACCGCTCATCATCGTCAACTGTATCATCATCTCGCGCTGCGAGATCTGCGCCTCCAAACAGGGCCTGGGAACGGCGATTGCCGACGGGGTCGGGATGTCCCTGGGCTTTGCCTTGGCTCTGGCCAGCATCGCCAGCGTGCGGGAGATCCTGGGTTCCGGCACGTGGTTCGGCCTTCGGGTCATGCCCGAGGTGTGGCCGAACTGGGGGATCCTCGTGCTCCCGCCGGGGGCGTTTCTCACGCTCGGTGTTTTGCTTGGCATCGCCGAGTGGATCCAGCATGCACGGGCACGGAAAATAAGAGCAGGCTGATAGGACGGGTCCATATGGAAACGGTTACGGGTCTCATTCTCATCTTCATCGGCGCCGCGCTCATCAATAATTTCGTTCTGCATTACTTCGTGGGTGTTTGCCAATTCCTGGGCGTCTCGCGCAAGGTGGGTACGGCGTTCGGGATGGGGTGTGCGGTGACTTTCGTCATCTCGATCGCTGCTTTCTTGAGCTGGACGCTGACCTATTTCATCCTTCGGCCCGGCGCCCCGGTGCCGGGGTGGCTCTGGACGACGTTTGGTGGCGATCCGGGGACGAACGTGGACCTCTCGATTCTGAGCTACATCGTCTACATCTTCGTCATCGCCTCTTCGGTGCAGTTCGTGGAGATGTACGTGCGTAGGTTTTTCCCCCCGCTCTACAAGTCGTTCGGGGTATACCTGCCCCTCATCACGACCAACTGCGCGATCCTTTTCGGTTGTCTCGAGATCATGAAGCATCTCCAGGATCCCACGAAACTCTGGGGTCTTCACGAGGCCATTGCGTTGGCGCTGGGTGGGGGGATCGGTTTCACGATTGCCATTGTGCTCATGGCCGGGATTCGGGAGGACCTGGATCTCTGTGATGTTCCGCAGCCACTCAAGGGCGCGGGGATCGCGCTTCTGGTGGCGGGGATTCTGGCAATGGCCTTCATGGGATTCACGGGCGTCGAGAAGGGCGTGGCCTCGGCGCTGGGCAGCGTCATTCGGTAGGTTTGAAGATGGGAATGCTGACGATCGTGACCTTGATCCTGGCGGCCGGCGTGCTGGCGCTCCTGGCCGTCGCCATGGGCTACATCCTGGGTTGGGCGAACCGGAGGTTCCACGTGGAAACGGATCCGCGCGTGGAGATCCTGCTGAACGCCACGCCCGGGGCGAACTGCGGCGGCTGCGGGTACGTGGGGTGCAGGGAGTACGCGGAGGCGGTGGCGCGTGGCGAGGCGGCCGTGACCCTCTGCGCGCCCGGAGGCACCGGCACGGCCCAGCAGCTCGCGAGCATTATGGGGATCGAGGTGGACCAGACCTTTCCCTACAAGGCGGTTCTCCATTGTTCGGCCGATGAAGACCAGAGGCTCGGGCGCAAACCCTACCTTGGCGAGCAAACCTGCGGGGCGGCCAACCTGATCGGGGGCGTGCAGGGTTGCACGTACGGATGCCTGGGATTCGGCGACTGCATGCGGGCCTGCGACTACGACGCGATTCGAATGGTCAGGGGATTGGCCGTCATCGATCCCGAGGCGTGCATCGGGTGCGAGGCCTGCGCGCGGGCTTGCCCGCGAAACATTATCACCATGGTGCCCTTCAAGACCGACCGCATGCTGGTGATCGCGTGCGCCAATGAGGATTCGGCCAAGGACGTCCGGGCGGTCTGTACCGTTGGCTGTAGCGGCTGCGGCATCTGCGCCAAGCTCGCGCCCGAACTCTTCTCGATGGAAGGGAATCTTCCGGAGTTCGACTATGAGCGCTATGATCCGGAGGACGCGGGGCAAGAGGAAGCGCTTGAAAAGGTGATCGAGAAATGCCCGAAAAAGCGGCTCCTCTATGTGGGAACACCTACCGACAAAGATCTGGCCGCCGTGGCGGACGAGGAGGTCCCCGGTACCGTAAAGCCGGACTTCAAGACCACCGTGGATGACACGGAGTGGCGGGGGTAGGCGGGACGATTCCCGAATCGTCCTGCCGGAGACATAGAGAGTAGACATTGGACAGTAGAGCTCGGAAAAGAACACCGGGGAAACACAGCAGACGCTCTATCGCGATTTGATATCCAGTATCGAATGTCCTTACGGAATGCCTGCCCTCACCGGAATTGAGACCGACGCCGCGAATGCTGACGGCGGCGAGATGAATCTACTATGATGCCCCTAGGTGTGTTTTTCCGATCCTGCACAGGTCCCGAGAACCCGGAGGAACCATGCGCCGAGCCGAACGAGTTTTCTGTGTCGTCCCCGTCCTGTGTCTTTTGACGGCGGTGTCCTGCGGGAGGTCTGCATCGGACGAGGCTTCGGGCGCGGAAGCCTTCACGGACTGGGCCGGGAATCACGCCGTCCGGCTAGCAACGGTTGAACCCGGGAGTGGGTTCGAGGATCTGAGCGCCTTCGGAGAGATGGTCGGCGATGCCCATGTCGTTTGCCTGGGTGAGTCGAGGCATGACATTCATGAACAGTTCCGCCTCAAGCACCGTCTGATCGAGCATCTCGTCGAGGTGAAGGGGTTCACGGCCGTGGTGTTTGAAGAGGGGATGCCGTACGCCCGGAAGGTGGATGCCTACGTCCTGGGTGAAGAGGAAGATCCCGAAGATCTGCTTGACGGAATGTGCGGCTGGTTCGCATGGAATACCGAGGAAGTGTTGGATCTTCTCCACTGGATGCGGAACCACAACGCGGATCCGGCCACGAAGAAGCCCGTCCGCTTCTTCGGCGTCGACGTCGCCGCACCGAAGATCGGGATCGAGAATGTGTTGACGTACCTGGACAGAGTGGATCCGTCCTATGCGGCCGTGCTTCGCGGGAAGCCTCTCGGCCTGGATCTGCTCGACGATCGAATGTGGATGGTCGGTATGCAGGCCTACAGTGATCTTACGGAGAAGGAGAGGGTCTCTCTCATTTCCACGTTCGAAGGACTCGTGACCCACATCGAAGAGAAGCGAGAAACCTATACGCCCCGTTCTTCGGCAAGCGAATACGGCTGGGCGCTCCGTGACGCGAAGGTGGCGCTGGCAGCGAACCGGATGTATGCCTCGGGGAGTCGGGTGGAAGGCGGCATGATCCGTGATCAAGCGATGGCGGAGAACCTTCTCTGGATCATGGAACACGAGATCCCGGGGGAACGGATCGTATTCTGGGCTCATAATGCCCATGTCTCCAGAAGCCCCATCGTGATGTCGGGAATATCCGACACTCCGCTGGAAGACACGGCCTATCATCTGAGCCCCGTTCTTGGAGACCGCCTGTTCACGGTGGGGGCGGTCTTCGGCCACGGGGAGTGCCCGGAGGGGGCGCCGCCCGGATTAGAGGATCTGGACACACCCGATCCCGGCCGGTTCGACGGCGCGTTGGCCTCGACGGGAATTCCGATCCTGCTTCTGGACCTCCGGAGCGTCCCCGAGGGAAGCCCGGTTGCGGCGTGGCTGGGCGATGAGCAGGCGATGCGCGCCCAGATGGGGGACATGCTGTTGCGGCCGGCGGCGGCCTACGATGCCGTCTACTTCGTGGACGTTGCGACGCGAACACTCCCCACCGCATCGGCTCTGGAGTCGTTCGGAAAACTTCAACACTAGCCTGGATGATTCCTGAATCACCCAGGCTACAACAGCAGCGCTTCTGTCTCGGACTCCGAAACACACACGAGACACACATGTATCCCAGGCGTAGGAAGCCGTGTGTCCATCGGCAGCAAATGGATCTCGCCTGCCAACCATGTGCAGACCGCGTGCTTGCAGCACCAGCCCAAGACACTTGTGCATAATGCAGGCTAGGGCTCGAGCCGATGGCCTACGGCTGGGTGCTGATCATCCGGGGATATGGTTTCTCGAGAAGGGGCAACATCCCGGCGGTGGCGATCAGACGGTGGTCTTCGAGATTCCCCAGAACGAGAAGCGCCTCAACGTTATCCGGGAGAAGTTCGAGTCCCTCGGGCCCGAGCACGGCGAGCGCCGTTGCCCAGATATCGGCCATGAGAGCCGTGGAGGCCGCGACGGTGACGGCCGTCGCCGCGTCGGCCGGCCAACCGGTGCGCGGATCGATGATGTGACTGTAGCGCTCACCTTCGATCTCGCTGAAACGAGCGTAGTCGCCGCTCGTACAGACAGCGCCGCACCGAATCTTCAATCGGCCGACAGGTTCCTTACCGAACGGGCTCTTCACGTCCACCGTCCAGAGATCTCCCTCGGGTGGAATCCCGAAGCACATCAGATCCCCTCCGATGTCGACGAGACCTCCGGAGACACCGGATTCCCGAAGCCCGAGCGCAGCGCGGTCGATGGCAAACCCCTTGGCAATGCCGCCGAGATCGACCTGGGCGCCGGCCAAACGCTTCACGGCCCCGGCTTTCGTGATCTCGATCGCCTCCCATCGGGAACGTGCTCGCGCAGCGCTGATTCCCTCCTCGGTCGGTAGATGTCCCTCCTCGCCGGCCCGTCTCCAGAGCTCGATCAGGGGGCGGCACGTGACGTCGAAGGCGCCTTCGGTCCAGATGGTCGCTCTCCGCGCGGCCTGCAACACCAAACGACTTTCTCGCGACAGGGAAATCTCCCGATCCGCCTCTGCGGAGTTGAAGCGGGAGATCTCGGACTCGGCGAGCCAGACGCTCATCGCAGTCTCGACCGAGCGGATCGTACTCTCTGCCTGCTCCAGAGCGGCCTCTGCGGTTCCCGGGTCAGGGGCATCGACCACGGCCAGGAGGGTGCACGCGGTTCCCATGACCGCCTCCGGGTGCCGGACGAGGATGGAACGGGTCGCCGCCTGCTCAGATGCCGTCCGGTCGGGCGCCGTCTTCAACAACCCCACGCCCGTCAGTCCCGCGAGCCCGAGGATCATCACACCACCGATCCACTGTCCCCTGGTCATATACCCTCCAATGAACACCCGAAATCTGGTAGAATCACTATAGCGCACGGGAACGTGTGGGGCAAGAGTGGGACACTGTCCCGAATCCCGAATTCTTACGGCTTGCTCCCGGAGCCGATCCTTCGTACATTAATCGATAGGCAGGAACGCGAGACAAGAGGCAGAGAGCCCGGACGCCGGAGGAGGCACGCGTGCCACCGACAGACGAATCCATCCAGAGACTGATGGAGAAGCTGCGATTGAGCACGCAGCCGATTGCCGTGTATGACGCTGCGCCCGATTCGGATTTCGAGCCGTTGGTCAAGGCTGCGGGCAGCGCCTGTTGCTTCGCCTACTACCCGCGCTGGCTCAAGGGAGAGACGCTGGTGATTGAGAGGGGGGAGGGCGGTTTCACCGATCCGAAGCACGGGTGCCCGGGGGGGCAGAACGCGTTCGGATTGGGGGAGGGATATCCTCCCTTCATGGCGCATTTTCTCACCGATGGTGCGGGCGCTCCCATGGGGGAGGGCCTTAAGGCTTCACCCGATCTAGCCCAGGAATTTCTGGATCGAGCCCGGCTGGTCAAGCCGTCCGGGGATACGGTTCTCATCGGGCCGCTCCGGACCCGCAAGTGGGAATTCGTGAAGAGCGTGAGTCTCTTCGTGGATCCGGACCGTCTTGCGGCTCTCATGACCCTCGCGGCGTATTGGTCGTCCGATCCGAACCTGATGTACGCGCCCTTCTCGTCCGGCTGCGGCCTGCTGTGGCGGGAGTTGGAAAACGACGGCAATCGGCCCGTCATCGGCTGCACGGATATTGCCATGCGGCGATACCTGCCTCCCGACGTTCTCTGTCTCACGGTTTCCCCGGGGCGGTTCGAGCAAATGATTGCGTTTCCCGACGACGCATTTCTCAACAAGGAGTGGTGGACCGATCTCATGAATGTTCGCGAGCGGCGTCCATCGAATGAATCGTAGGGTGAGCCGTGCGGCACCCGGACATTCTCCGGAACCGAAACTGCATTTGTGGAAGGAAGGCCGGACATGGCGGTCGAGGCAAAACACGTTGAAGGAAAGAATGCCGGGGACGTGATGCTCTACGCACTCAGCACGTGTGTCTGGTGCAAGAAGACCAAGCGGCTGCTGGAAGAGTTGGGCGTGGCCTACGATTACATAGACGTGGACGGTCTCAGCCGGGAAGAGCGGGATGAGGTGGAAGTGGAAATCAAGAAGTGGAATCCTCGGGTTTCGTTTCCCACCCTGGTCCTGGACGGAACCCGGGGCATTGCGGGATTCGACGAAGGGAAAATTCGGGGGAGTCTGGGTTCATGAATGACGCAGGGACTTCGGAGATCGCGAAGGTGTGCAAGCGGCTTCGAGAAGAGGCGGAGGCCGGGGGCTATCATCTCAATCCCGACGAGGATTTCACGCGGGATCTCGTCGAAGGCCTTCTGGTGAACGAAGGGAGATACGGATATCGGGCCTGTCCCTGCCGACTGGCATCGGGTTCGAAGGCGGGAGATCTCGACATCATTTGCCCTTGCGACTACCGGGACGCGGATCTGGCGGAGTACGATGCGTGCTACTGCAGCCTCTACGTTTCCGGAGCCGTAGTCCGGGGTGAAACGAAGGCGGCTCCGATTCCCGAGAGACGCCCTCCTGAGAGTGAGAGAGAGAAGACGGCGGCGGCAAAGCCGTCCGGAGAGAGTGTGCTTTCACCTCTGCCGGTCTGGAGGTGCAACGTCTGCGGGTATCTTTGCGCGAGGGAGGGACCCCCCGAGGTCTGCCCGATCTGCAAAGCGAAAAAAGAACGATTCGATATATTTATGGATGGGAGAACGATAGATGGATAAATCGAGAGAGACCAATCTGGCCCTCTTCATAGACTTCGACAACATCGCGCTGGGTGCGCGCGACGCTCACGTCCGCGTGGATATCCAACTTCTCCTCCAGCGTTTGCTGGAAAAGGGGAAGATCATCATCAAGAAAGCCTACGCGGACTGGAGCCACCACAAGGAGTATATGAAGAGCCTGCATGAAGCCGTGGTGGAGCTGATCGAGATTCCGAGGCCTCAGGTGTCCGGCAAGAACAGCGCCGACATCCGGCTGGCGGTGGATGCGATGGATCTGTGTCACGGAAACGAGCACCTGGATACCTTCGTGATCGTGTCGGGAGATTCTGATTTCTCTCCGCTCGTTTCGAAGCTGAGAGAAAACAATAAGTCGGTCATCGGGATCGGAATGAAGAATTCCAGCTCGAAACTTCTGATCGCAAATTGCGATGAGTTTATTTTCTACGACGATCTGGCGGTCCAGGCCGATGCGGACGCGGCCGACTCGCTGGCCGGCGTACCCGAGGAGAAGCGGGAGATCTTTGATTTTCTCCTGAGCACGACGCAGGGATTGCTCCGGGAAGGGCGGCACACCCTCTACTCTTCACTGATCAAGGATACGATGAAGCGGAAGAAGCCCGATTTCAATGAAAGCAATCTCGGGTATTCCACGTTCGGGGATTTTCTCGAAGACGCCATGGCCCACGGATTGTTGGAGGTCAAGCGAGACGAGAAGTCCGGCGGCACGTGGGTCGTGACGTCTCTGGGGGAAACCGGCAAGAAGCCCAAATCGGCGACGGGCACGGCGGCCAAGAAACGAGCCGCCTCCCGAACCGGCGGCGCACGGAAGACCTCCCGGCGGCGGAAACGCTGAACGAGACGTAACGGCGAGTGGGGTGTGAATTCCGGAATCGGGGAGATGCCGAATCGGCCGTTGCGGCCGGTCAGCGGTGAGCGACGACCGATTCCCGATCGGTCCGGCGAGTCCCAAGAGAGCTGCGGGGATCTCGTTTTTCGGTTCTGCCGCGCACGTCCTCCCGGTGGCGGATGAGCTTGCGGTACTGCATCTGGAAAATCAGAATCGGGAGCATACTCCGCATCCGCCGGTAGGCCGCCAGTGTCCGAAAGCCGATTCTCCGCAGGTTGTAGAACTCCCGCCACGCCCAGTGGTATCCCTCCTGAAGACGCTCGGGGCTCATCTGTTTCGGTTGAAATACGACCTCATCCAGTCCGTATTCCTCCCAATTTGATGAGATGATTCGCCCCTCGGCTTCCAGCTGGCTCCGGAGAGCCGTCCCGGGAAATGGCGTCAGGATCGCAAACTGGGCGGAGTCGATCTTGATGGAATCCGCGAATTCCACCGTGCGCTCGAACACCGATTCATCGTCCACGTCGAAACCAAAAATAAAGGCGCCGTGAATCGCGATTCCGTGCTGGTGAAACCGGGCGATCTTCTCCTTGTAGGCCTCGGGTTTGAGCCAGCTCTTCTTGCATTCGCTCAGGGCGTCTGGAGATGTGGACTCGAGCCCGACGAAGAGCGCCTTGCACCCGGATTCCGCCATGAGGCGGAGTGTTTCGGAGTGGTCGACGACGCTGAGCGGCGCCTGACCGGCCCAAATGATGTCGAGGGGTTTCAGCCGATGGAAGAGCTCGCTCGACGCAACCGGATTGGCGATGATGTTGTCGTCCATGAACCCGAAGAACCGCGAGCGAAAACGGTCTCTTCGAATGTATTTCACTTCCTCGATGACCTCGTCGATCGGCCGGAAGCGGCAGCGCTCTCCGAAGATCTTGCTCACGGAGCAGAAATTGCAGCGGAAGTTGCACCCCCGGGTGATCTGGATCATGTTGTCTACGATGTACTCATCCTGCATGAGCAAATCACGGCGGGGCAGAGGCATTCCCGCCAGCGTCGGGCGGGAATCACTCCTGTAGAAACGCTGCAGGCCGCCGTTTCGAAAATCATGGACCACTCTCTGCCACAGACCTTCCGCTTCACCGATCACGACGGCATCCGCATGGGCGGCCGCCTCCTCCGGAAGCACGGACGGGTGCATCCCACCCAGCACGACCGTTGAACCGCGCTTTCTGAGCTCGTCCGCAATCTCGTAGGCGCGTGTGGCCTGGGCCGTCATCGCCGTGATCCCGACTAGATCCGCGGTTGCCTTGTCGAAATCGAAGGCCTCGACATTTTCATCGAGAATGCAGATATCCATGTCCTGCGGCGTGAGGGCGGCGATAATCGGCAGGTTGAGAGGAGGGAAGACCAGGACCTTCGCGTCCGTCCGGCCGTATGCGTTGTTGAAGAAAGGGGAGATCAAGGAGAGGTTCATGGGACCATCCGGATCTGGGGGGAACATCTCACATCCCGAATATGCACGTCCATGATACGTCCACTCCCGCTGATTGCAACTTCTTTCTGGTCCCCCGGTATCCCTGTAAGAGAGGGAGCGTGGGGGACCGGGATGATGCGCGGGTTTCACGCCGCGCCCGCCGGCGGATCAGGCCCGACCCTCGAGGCCCGGCGCCTAGGATGGGCGTTCGCCTTTGTATGGCTCGAGATGAACAACGACGTCGACAATATCGGAGTCGGAAGCCAGCAGCTCCCGCTTCACGATCTCCGATATGTCGTGACCGGCATCGACGGTCAGGTTGCCGTCGACTTTGATGTGCAGATCCACGGCAAGACAGGTGCTCCCACAGTAGCGGGTCCGGAGCCGGTGAACGTACCGGACGCCGGGAACCCCCAGGGCCAGGGAGTGAATGTGACGGAGTGTTTCTTCGGACGCGCCGGAGTCCAGAAGTTTGCCCATCTCTGGGAAGATGATCTTGAAGGCCGCCTGAAAGATGAAGAGGGAGACGACGACGGCCCCAACATGATCCAGGAAGGACCAGGCGGGGTGGATCATGGCGCCGCCGACGGCGAGGGCCGCGGGAATGGAGCTCAAGCTGTCGGAACGATGATGCCACGCGTTGGCAGTGAGAGGCATGGAGCGGATCCGCCTGCCGGCGGCGGCCGTCCACCGGTACAGGGTTTCCTTGCTGGCGATGGAGACCAGGGCGGCGACCAGGGCGATCCATTTGGGGCGCGTGGTGTGGGGTTCCCCCAGCGTAGAAATCGCGTTCCAGAGAAGACCGGCGGCCACGACTGCCAGGGCCATCCCGATCGCCGTGGTAACCAGAGTCTCGACCCTGCGGTGCCCGTGAGGATGAGTGGCGTCCGGCGGCTTCGACCAATAGCGGATCCCGACGAGGATCGCGAGGTCGGTGGTCGAATCGGAGAGGCTGTGTACGGCGTCCGCCACAACCGCCTGACTCCCGCCCAGCAAGCCGCCGACGAACTTGAGGCCCGAGAGGACGAGGTTGGCGGCGAGACTGACCCACGTCACCCTTCGGGTTTCTCGGTCGGCTGCGCTTTGCTGGATCGTCCTGGAATTTCCGGCCGACGAGCCGTCCATGCGTATCCTTCTCTCGGAAGCCCGGTCCTCAACGATCGGCATCCCCGTCCCCTATGTATCACCCGGAGTGCCGGAATTGCCAGTTCTTTCAGACCTTGCCGGAGGATGGCGGGCCGGGATCCAGAACGGCCGTTCTCGGAAATGCTCCCGTGGGCGCGATCTGAATCGCCTTTCGGCTCGATCCTGCTGTCATAGCTTCAACAATATTAACTGTGTAAGTGTTCTTAGCGATCGGCTAGGGCGTGGGGCTGAGGGTCAGCTGGATTCCGATGAGCGGCCAGTAGATTTTGACGGCGAGCAGAAATACCAACCAGGAAGCGATGAGAAGAATCAGGCCCGGCCTAATGCAGTCGGCCACGCGGTAGTAACCCGAAGAAATGCAGATGGCGTTGGGCGGCGTCCCCATCGGAAGGCAGAAGGCGAGCCCTGCCGACACGGCAACGGCGTACACAATGATGATGGGGTTCACCCCGTGAATGTTTCCGAGGCTAAACCCGATGGGAAGAAGGATGGCCACGGCCGCCACGTTACTGATCCCCTCGGTCAGCAGCTTGGCGCCCAGGGCGGTGAGGGCAACCAGAGCGAACGGCGTGAGCGTCCTGTCGGCAAAGAGCGTGTTGGCCAACCAGTGCGCTGCGCCCGTCTCGGAGAGGGCCGAGGCGATGGCCACCGCCCCGCCGTACATGAGAAGGATACCCCAATTGACGTATTCCTCCGCGTCCTCCCAGCTGACGACTCTCAGAATAAACAGACTCACGGCCCCTACGAGGGCGATATTTGCGAGCCCGAGCACTTCCGATTTGGTAATCCACAGAAAGATGACGACCAGCATGACGGCTACCATGCGCTTCTCGCCGCCGGCCATCGGGCCCCGCATGGCGATCTCCTCGCGCAGAATCTCGGTGGCCGGGCGGATATCCTCGATGTCGGGCCGGAAGAACAGCCGGAGCACGACGAGCGTGATCAGGAGGTTGATCACCACAACGGGGAAGACAGCTACGATCCATTCGAAGAACCCGATGCTCACCCCGTACGTTTCCTGGAGAATCTGGATCGCCAGCGGGTTCCGAGCGCCCCCGAGAAGTGTTCCGACGCCGCCGATCACAGTGCCCCAGGCGAGGGAAAGGAAGAGAAGCTTTGCGTACCGGCTCTCGAGGGGGCGCAGTTTCAGGGCGAAGCAAATCTCCAGGACGATGGGAAAGAGAAGCGCGGCCACGGCATGTTCCGGCATCCAGAAGGTCAGGAATGCCGAGGAGATCAGTATACCCAGCGCCAGGGACATGGGGGACCGGCGAAAGCGTGAGAGAAACAGGAAAGCCAGCCTGGAGCTGAGTCCGGTTTTCATCAGTCCCGAAGAGAGAATCAGCGCTCCGAGAATGAAGAAGACCGCCTTGTTGCCGAACAGCGAGAATGTCTCGGTGGGAGAGAGAACTCCGAGAAACGGAAGAAGCACGAAGACCAACAGGCCGGTGACGGACAGTGGCAGTGTCTGCGTAACCCAGAGGACCAGGCATACGGCAAAGACGATCAGCGAGCGCTGGCCCTCGAGAGAGAGCCCTTCGGCTCGCGGAAGCATAAGGCCGCCCACGACAATGAGGAGTGCCGCGGCAAGAATGAGGTTCCTGCGAGTAAGGATCAAAGCCACCTACTCCACGATATTGACCTCAGAATTCCTGGCCTTCTGCGAGTATTCGGCGACGCGCTTAACCTCGGATCCGAGGAACAGGCGTTCCAGAAAAGAGCGGCAGGGCTTGGGAAGAAACACGGAATCGTACCGTACCTGCTCGACCTCCCGTATGACGCACGTCGAGTACTTGCCCTGGCGCTCGAAGACTTTGTAGGGGATCTTCTCCGCTTCCAACCGGCGTTGGATACCCGCGACCCTCTCCAGGCGCAGCTTCTCATGTTCGTCGAGAACGCTGTGCATGATGCGATCGACGGGAAACGTACCGAGGAATCCTTGATTGCCGGCCCGTTCCTTGAGCTTTTCCAGGTCCTTCTTCTCGGTGACATAGAGGATGGTGATCTGTGGGTCCGAGACCTCCTTTGCTCTGGCGATGACGCGATCGAGGAGTACGGACGAATAGCGCGTTGTTGAGAATACGGCGAGAAGGGTGTGCATCTTGGACCGTCTCCTGGCAGGGGCGTGAGCCGAATCGGTTGTCTGTTGTGCCAGTCTACTCGGCCCCCGGGTGGACCGTCAAGCGACAGGAGCCCTCGCGGCGTGGGGTCTCCTCCGGAGGCGAGGCAACAGGCAGACCTTGCTCTCTGTCTCTCAGGGTCGGCCCCTCGCTTCCCCACCTGAAGGGAAGAGTCCGATACGTTGGGAGACGGATTTTGCCGACCGCCCCTCCGGGTCGGAGTCCCGCTTACGCGAATGAGATAAGCCGGGACCGGATCAAACCGTCCAGGCGGGCCACGTCCTCCCCAATGCGGTCCCGGGAAGCACCCGCGAAACACAGCCGCAGCGCGCTTCTCACGGCTTACGGCTTGGGAATGGCCAGGTCGGCGGCGCCGAGTTTCGACGTAGTCGCTTCAGGGAAATTCTGTTGGATATGTTCATGGATGATCTGAGCGTACTTCACCTTCTCACGCGCCCAGTCCGCCATCATCTGTGCGTTGGTCCAAGGTTTGTACAACGCTCCGGGGCCGGCCGCGCAGCCGGGGCCGGGTTCGATCTTGAAGTAACAGGGAGCCGTGAGTCTCGTAAACTCGGGACCCTCGGCGATTCGCGTGAATCCACCGAAGGACTCCGTTAGCATGATATGAACATCCATCGGGATGTTGGTCGTCCGGCGGAGGGACGCAAACTGGGGAAGCGAGAGATCCGCCGGGGGATTGAAAGAACCCGCTCCGAGAGATTCGAGAAGCCGTGCGCCCGCGGCATTCGCATGCCCGGCGTAGATCGAAACCTTGAAGGTGATGTCCTCGGGGATGTCCCCGGTCTTCTTCATTTCGTTCAGAAGCCACAGCTGTCCTTCGTCGATGGCAAGGAAACCGCGGAATCCGAGATCGATACAGCGCATGATCTCGGCGATCACGAACTTCAGTTGGTCGGATCCACGGAACCGCAATCCCGAGAGAGCGCCCTCGGGCGTGGCCAACTGGCGACCGGTGTCCCACGCCGACCGCGGTCCGGGCGTCATGATCACTTCGGTCCCGACGGCGGCCGCCATCTGGGCGAAGTCCTTGAGTTCGGCGTCATCGAGCAGCGTGCTGCCCATGACCACGGAGATCGCTCGGTGAATCGGGACCTTGCGCTTGTTCATCTCATCGATCATTGCTTCCAGGACTATCGGACGCTCGATCCCGGAGATCTCCATCCGGTACCAGGCGCCGTCGGGGAACCGTTCCGTGCTTGTCGGGAGGTCGTAGCTGTCAGAACCGGGGATGCCGTGTTTCTCCATCGCCTTCGCGGCGCGGTCAAGATCCATGGTTTCCTCCTTCTTGGATGTTTCGTACGAAAAGGATCGCGTCCCGGCGGGCGCGACAGGTCGGTCGCCGCAAGGATCGTCCGTCGTCCGGGTGTGGGAACAAGCGAAGCACTGGGAATGGGCCCCGCGCATCGGGTGGATTCTGACTCATCGAATGGAACGGGACTCGGTCGAGCATTATCCTGTCTCCCTCAAGATACTAGTCAAGACAACGAGTTGCGGTCAAGGGATTTCGAGAAAGGAAGGCCTTTCCGGATCCGGCCGGCCAGCCTCGAGCCCGGAAGGCGCACTCCACGCCCGCTTGACTTTTTCCGTCTCACACGTATACTTACACGAATTCCGGCAAGTCGTATTCATCGGGCGAAAGGAATACCGTGTCATTCAAACCGCAGTGTCTCGCCACGGCGATCGGGAGCTTTCCGCACACCGATCCGGACGCAGCCGTCGGTTTCATCCTCTCCGAACTGCGGCACGTGCCCGTCTGGCCTCAGCTTCCGAATCTCGGATTCCGAGAGAACATGTATGTCCAGTACAGCGAGAACCTTCCCTGTGTGGTCTTCGACGACGAACACGAGCGAATTTACTTCGATACAAAGGGCGACGTTTACAGCCCCCTGGGAACGTTTCTCGAGAGAGTCGTCTCGGATGACGTGGATTTCTTTGTGATCACCCCGTCTTTCTCGGCCGGCCTTCCTGCATTCGTGAATCGGATGTCAAAGGAAAAACCGGAGACGGTCCGGTGGGTCAAGGGCCAGGTGACCGGCCCCATCAGTTTCGGGCTCACCATTACCGACCAGGACAAACGGGCCATTCTCTACCACCCCGAGCTCTACGAGGCCGTTCTCAAGGGTTGCGTGATGAATGCTCGCTGGCAGGTGCGGAAGCTAAAGAAGGTTCACCCGGAAATCATCCTGTTCATTGACGAGCCGTACCTGAGCGCCTTCGGATCTGCCTTCATCAACATCCCCAGGGAACAGGTGATCGCCAACCTGGCTGAAGTGATCGAAGGGATCCACTGCGAGGGAGGATTGGCGGGGATTCACTGCTGCGGCAACACGGATTGGTCCATCCTGATGGAAACGCCCATCGATGTGATCAATTTCGACGCCTACGAGTACTTCCAGAGCATTACCCTGTACTCCACGGCGATCAAGGGATTCTTCGACCGAGGGGGAGTACTGGCGTGGGGAATCGTGCCCTCCGGCGAAGCGGCGGAGACCGAGTCCTGCACTTCTCTGCGAGCCCGTTTCGAGAGTGGAATCGATCAGCTGGCCGCGAAGGGGATCGATCGAGATCTGCTTCTCGAGCGTGCGCTCATTACGCCGAGCTGTGGGATGGGGGGGCGCAGTCCCGACCTGACCGAGAAGATCATACGTCTTACGTCGGAGCTGTCGATGGAGATACGTAGGCAGACGCTGGAAATTGGAAACTAGACATTAGAGCTCGGAGACAGGCGTTGGAACCATGAGCCTGGGCCTTGCGCCGAGGCAAAGGTCCGGCGGCTCTTGGCCTCGAGCGTGAATGGGGGAGAATGATCATCGAATAGGGTAGCAGCTCGCGGCGTTGAAAGAGCCCACGCTGCGGCCCTCGACCCATCGGACCTTCACCGCGACCGGCCCGAAAGCAGGTGTTTCGGGTTTCAGCTTTTGGCTCTCGGTATGGTTCGCCTTGTCGCCCGGTCGCCTTGTCGTCAAGGCCCAGGGCACGGAGATCGTATTGCCTATCAAAAAAGGCACCGTAACGACGATCGTCGGCAAGGGGGGGACCGGCAAGACCACCCTTTCGGGGTTGCTGGTCAGGTCCCTGCTGGTGGGAAAATGCAGGCCCATACTGGCCATCGATGCGGATCCCGCTCGGGGCTTCGAGAGAATCCTGGGGGTCCGGCCGACCGAGACTCTGGGGGGCATCCGGGAGGAGCTCCTGGGACCGAAGAGCCGAGTTCCGGCGGGGGTGGCCAAGAAGAGCTACCTGGATCTGCGCGTACAGTCCGCCATAGCCGAGTCGTCGGGGTTTGATCTGCTGACGATGGGCCGCCCGGAAGGCCCGGGCTGCTACTGCTACGTCAACAATCTTCTGCGAGGCTCGCTGGATGCGTTGGTGGAAAACTACCCCTGGGTCGTCATCGACTCCGAGGCGGGAATGGAGCACCTCTCGAGAAGGACCGCCAAGGACGTGGACTACCTGTTCGTGGTCTGCAACGGATCGATCGGGTCGTTCGATACGGCCGCCCAGATCCTGGATCTCATTGAAGAGCTCCGTACGCGAGTGACTCACAAGATTCTGATCCTCAACAATCTGACGGAACACGCGAGGCGCGAAGAGCGATCGCTGTTGGAACGCGTCGATACGGGATCGTTCGAAACCGTGGGGAGGATTCCGTACGATCCCGAGGTAGAGACCTATGAACGTATGGGGCGGGCGCTGACGGAGTTGCCGGCGGACCGTCCGGCGGTTCTGGCGCTCGAAGAGATTCTCAGCGAGGTCGCGGGATGAAGATTGCAATCGCCGGCAAGGGGGGAGTGGGAAAGACCACGCTGGCGGCACTTCTGGCGCGAGAGTTCGAAGCCGCCGGCTACTCGGTCATCGCCGTGGACGGCGATCCGGCGGGAGGGCTCGGCCTGGCTCTCGGATTTTCGGCGAGCAATGAGATCGTGCCGTTGATTGAAATGAGACGTCTCATCGACGAACGATTGGGGACTTCGGACGGAAGCGTGGCGGGGTATTTCAAGCTGAACCCGCGCGTGGCCGATATTCCCGAAACGTACGGCAGAGTGCAGGGCCACATCCGGCTGATGGTCATGGGTACGGTGACGGGTGCGGGGACCGGTTGCATGTGTCCCGAGAACGCTTTCGTTCGAGAGGTCCTGGACCATATCTTGACGGAGAGAAACGAGGTCGTGATTCTGGATCTCGAGGCCGGATACGAACACCTGGGACGGGGTACTGCTCGGGGCGTCGATGTTCTTCTCATCGTGTTGGGATCCTCTCGCCAGAGCCTGGAGACGGCGAAGCGGATTCGCTCGCTGGCCGCCCAGCTCAGAATCGAGAAGGTGTGGACCGTCGCCAACGGTTTCGATGAGAACATGCCGGAGATGGACGACTGGGGGCCTCTGGTGAAGATTCCCTGGAGCCCGGCGCTCCGGTCCCAGGCGAGGGAGGGACGCGCCGCCGAACCGGTGGAACCGGCAGTGGCGAAGGCCGTGGCCGATTTGAGGAAGATCCTGGAAGGGAATGTGACTGGAGTATGTTGAGGTCACGAGATGGCATGCGCTCGGGCCTTGCGACGCGGCAAAGGCTCGGCGGCTCTCCGCCGCAGCGTGAATGGGGGATGATGATTGTCGAGGAGGGCGGGATCCCGTTGCGTTGAAACATCCCACGCTGCGGCTTTCGATCCGGCGAACCTTCACCGCGGCCGGCCCGAGAGGTGACAGGGCGACAGGGCATACGATCCACCATTCCCGACAGCACAGTCAGGATCCGAGAGTGTCAGGGAACATAACCCTGTTTCGGGCGAGGCCCGGGGATGCCGAAGGCCGTTCGAAACAGGGATTGTGTCCCCGGGAGCGAGCGCGTGACGAACCGCAACTACACATTTCTCAAACAACGACTGGACTGAGTGATGACCAAGAGCACAGAGAAACGCCGTTCCGTAGATTCCGCGACCATCCAGGCTCTGGCGAAGGCCGAGAGAGAAGGCCTCTCGACCGTCTGGGCCCGGCATGAGAGAATGGAACCCCGGTGCGGCTTCGGCGAGCTGGGGATCTGCTGCAACCTGTGCCTGATGGGACCATGCCGCATCGATCCGTTCCGGGAAGAGGAGCAGCAGGGGTGTTGCGGAGCTTCGGTCGACGCTATCGTCGCACGGAATCTGGCTCGTGGGGTGGCGGGGGGAGCGGCCGCGCATGCGGATCACGGGCGAGGTCTGGCTCTCACCTTGCTCCGAACGGCGAGGGGGGAAGCCCGCGATTTCCGGGTCGGGGACCCGGAGAAACTCGGGCGTCTCGCCGACGAATTCGGGGTCAGCCGGGACGGAAGTGATCTTGACGTCGCCGGCCGTGTGGCGGAGGCCATGCTCTTTCAGTTCGGGCGGCAGGAGGGGGATCTGGTTCCCGCAAAGCGGGCGCCCGAAGGTCAGCAGACGATGTGGAAAAGCGCCGGCGTCTTCCCGCGCGGGATCGACCGGGACGTGGTCGAGATTCTTCACCGCACGCACGAGGGGGTGGACGCCGATGCCCGCAGTATCCTGCTGGCCGCGTGCCGCACGGCACTGGCGGATGGGTGGGGCGGCTCCATGATGGCGACCGACGTCTCCGACGTTCTCTTCTCCTCGCCCTGGCCGGTTCGGGCGGAAGTAAATCTGGGTGTGCTCAAAGAGGACGAAGTGAACGTAGTGGTGCACGGTCACGAGCCCAGCCTGGCCGAGATGATGGTCCGAGCCGCCCGGGAGCCGGCGATGCTGGAGAGAGCGAAAGCCACTGGAGCGAAAGGCATCAATCTGGTCGGGATCTGCTGCTCGGCAAACGAGATCCTGATGCGCCAAGGACTCCCGGTGGCCGGCAACTTCCTGCAGCAGGAACTGGCGATCGCCACGGGTGCGGTGGAAATGATGGCCGTCGACGTCCAGTGCATTCTCCCCGGCGTCGAGCAGATCGCCGGGTGCTATCACACCCGAATGGTCACCACGTCGCCCAAGGCCAGGATTCCCGGGGTCCGCCACGTTCCCTTTGAAGAAAAGCGCGCTCTCGAGGTAGCCCGGGAGCTGATATCGTCGGCCGTCGAGAACTTCTCCAACCGGGACGCCTCGCGAGTGGAAATTCCCGAAGAGAAGATGGATCTGGTCGCCGGCTTCACGGCCGAAAACATTTTCCACCATTTGGGAGGGCGATACCGGTCGAGCTATCGACCGCTCAACGATGGGATCGCGGCCGGCCGGCTTCGCGGGGTGGCGGCCGTCATCGGCTGCAATACCCCCAAGAAGGTTCACGACGAGAGTCATCTCCAGCTGGTTCGTGATCTCCTCTCCAGGGACGTCCTGGTGGTCCAGACGGGATGTGCGGCCATCGCCTGTGCCAAGGCGGGGCTCATGAAGCCCGAGGCCGCGTGGGAATCGGCCGGACAAGGGCTCCGGGAAATCTGCGAGACGGTGGGGATTCCGCCGGTCCTTCACATGGGATCCTGCGTCGACAACTCCCGAATTCTCATGGCGTGCACGGAAATGGTGAGGGAGGGAGGTATTGGGGAGGATATCTCACAGCTCCCCGTGGCCGGGGTGGCGCCCGAAGCCATGAGCGAAAAAGCGATCGCGATCGCCACCTACGCGGCGGCTTCGGGAATCCTTACGGTGTTCGCGCCCCCGCCCCGGGTGCACGGCTCGGCCAACGTGGTGAAGTTTCTGGCAGAGGACATGGAGGAGCTCCTGGGCGGGCGTCTGGTCTTCGAGGACGACGCCGGTGCCGCCGCGGCCAGAGTGGTCGAGCATCTGGATCGACAGCGGGAGGCGTTAAAACTGAAACCGATGATGTACACGTGACGCGCCCCGAGGCTGGCCGGGGCCGCGGCAAAGGTTCGGCGGCTCTCCGCCGCAGCGTGAATGGGGGATGATCATTGGCGAGGAGGGTGGAATCCCGTTGCGTTGAAAGTTCCCACGCTGCGGATTTCGATCCGGCGAACCTTCGCCGCGACCGGCCCGAGGCCTGGGTGTTCGACTTTCAACTTTCGACTTTCGACTCTCTGCAGTATGGGCTTTGCGCCGCGGCAAAGGTTCGGCGGCTCTCTGCTGCAGCGTGAATGGGGGATGATCATCGGCGAGGAGGGTGGAATCCCGTTGCGTTGAAAGACCCCACGCTGCGGCTTTCGATCCGGCGAACCTTCGCCGCGACCGGCCCGAGGCCTGGGTGTTCGACTTTCAACTTTCGACTTTCGATTCTCTGCAGTATGGGCTTTGCGCCGCGGCAAAGGTTCGGTGGCCTGTCGAAGGATGAACGAGAAACCGAAATAGAGGAATCGTGAAACGACTGACCTGTGACATCACAAAATGCCTGGCTTGCCGATCCTGTGAACTGGCCTGCGCGATGGAACATTCCCGGGCGAAGACGCTCGTGGGTGCGATCGTCGAGCGCCCGCTTCCCATCCATCGCGTTCGAGTGGCCGCCGCGACGGGCGGCAGAGGCGCGCCCCTCCAGTGCAGGCAGTGCGACGAACCGGAGTGCGTGTTTGCCTGCAAGAGCGGGGCGCTGACGAGAGATGCGGAAACCGGCGTTGTCCGCTGCGATGAAGAGCGATGCGTGGGATGCTGGATGTGTGTCATGGTTTGCCCGATGGCTTCGCTCCGATGTTCCGCCGGGGGAACGGCACTGAAGTGCGATCTCTGCGCGGAGAGAGGGGATCCCGCCTGCGTGTCGGCGTGTCCGACGGATGCCCTCCGATGGGAAGACGTCGAGGGGCCGCCACGTCCGGAGGCTCCCGGGGCATCGCGCGGTCTGACGCATGTCATCATCGGGGCCAGCGCGGCCGGAGTGGCGGCTGTCGAGGCCATTCGCGAAGCGGATCCCGATGCCCGCGTGACGGTCATATCGGAGGAGCCCGATCCTCTCTATTCCCGGCCCATGATGTATCTAGATCTTCTTCGCGGCCGGGAAGATATTCGATTCCGGCCGGGGGAGTTCATGAAAGAGCCCGGAGTCGAGGCGATGCTGGGCCGCCGTGCCGAGTCCGTCGATCCGAAGAAGCGAGAGGTGAAGCTGGCCGACGGTGAAACCGTCCGCTTCGACCGGTTGCTCGTGGCGACGGGCGGGTTTGTGCGGTGGCCGAAGATTCCGGGGATCGATAAGGAGGGAGTGCTGGGCTTTCGCACCCTGGCGGACCTTCGCCGGCTGGCGGACCTGGCCTCCGAGGCGAAGGCGGCCGTCGTCCTCGGCGGTGGAAACGTCGGTCTCCAGGCGGCCTGCGGTCTTCGAGAAAAGGGGCTGGATGTCTCGATCGTCGTCAAATCGCCACACCTCCTGTCGCAGCTGGCCGACGGGGAAGCAGGACGGATGTTCGAGGAGCGTTTCTCCGCCGCCGGCGTGGCGGTTTGTACGGGGACGGACGTCGTGGAGATCCTGGGCGATTCGAAGGCCGAAGGGGTCCGTCTGGATACCGGCGAGACGCTTCCGTGTGAAATCGTGATCGCCGCCAAGGGGGTGGACGCCAATCTTGAGGTCGTCCGGGGCACGGGTATCGATGTCCAGTGGGGGATTCGGGTAAACGATCGGATGGAGAGTTCGGCCGGCGGCATCTACGCGGCCGGTGACGTGGCCCAGGCGGCTGATCTCATCACCGGAGAAGAAGATACGCACGGCATCTGGCCCGTTGCCTTCGAGCAGGGACGGATTGCGGGGCTGAACATGGTGGGTCTCGACCGGCCCTACGTCGGCGGCATGCGGATGAACGCGGCCGAGTTCTATGGGCTGGAGCTCATCTCACTCGGGACCGTCCGGAGCGGGGAGCATCACCGCATCCTTGTGCACAAGGCCGGGAACGACGTCTATCGCAAACTGGTGTTTGACGGAGTGGTGCTCGTCGGCGCGCTCCTCGTTGGGGAGATTCACGACGCCGGCGTCCTCCGGCTCCTGATGACGAAGAAGGTTGACGTAACGGGCGAGGAAGAGAGATTGCTGAGAGGCGCCGATTGGGAGTGGTTGTATCCGATACTGGAGCGAGAAGAGTGGTTTGATCGATTGCAGTGTGGGTTGGGTTCATAAACTGACGAGGAAACGCCATTGTCGAAGATCATCGCAACAGCAGCCATTCGGGGTGCGCATGAGTATGTGTCGAGAGCCGAGAGGGACCTGGCCGGCGCACTGGAGAAACACGGTCCCGACACACCCGCGTCCCTTACCGACACGGCCTACTACCTGCCGGTGATCTATGCCCTGACGGGCCGGAAGGTTCAGAGTCTGGGCGACCTGAAGGCGATCGCGGACATTGCTCGCGGTCTGTTGCCGCCGCTCCCCTCCGAGGCGCTCTGGCTCCCCTATCTGGGACACGCGCTGGACGCCGGGATCGCCACGCTCTTCGCCCAGGAGATCATCGAGACGGTCAAGGTGGTGAACGGCGCGTCTCTGTCGACGGGGCTCTGGCTTGGCCCCACGCCGGACGCCATCCTCCGAGAGCAGGGCATCAAGCTGGTGGACGGTCGCATGCCCGGATTCGCCGCCTGCGTGGGGGCCCTTCCGACGACCGAGGCGGCGGTCAATCTGGCTCGAGACCTGCAGGAGCGGAACATCCTTGTCTTCATGGCAGGCCACACCAACGGCGTCAGCATGGCGGAGCAGTTGGGGGAAGCCGGCGTCGAGATGAATTGGGATACCTTCCTCGTACCCTACGGGAGGGACGTCTCCGCCGCCGTCCATGCCCTCGGTTTCGCGGCCCGCTCGGCGATGACGTTCGGCGGGATCACTCCGAAGGGGATGGACGAGGCCCGGAAGATTCTCCGGTATACGCTCGAGCGGGTGCACGCGTTTGTGCTGGCCCTCGGCGAGGTGGACGACGAGAAGTACGCCACCGCGGCCGGAGCCATCAGCTTCGGCTTCCCGGTGATCGCGGATACGGCGATTCCCGAGATTCGCCCCTCGGGGATCTGCACCTATGAACACGTGGTGTCGTCCGTCGGCCACGAAGAGATGCCGGCGCGGGCCATGGAGGTCCGGGGGCTCAAGATCAAGATCGACAAGATCCCCATCCCGGTCCGCTACGGTCCGGCTTTCGAGGGCGAGCGGGTCCGCAAGGAAAGTGTTGCCGCGGAGTTCGGCGGCAAGTTCGCCCCCGCGTTTGAGTATCTGAAGATGGCGGATCTCGGCGAGGTGGAGGACGACCGGATCGAAGTCATCGGTCCCGAGATCGATGAGCTGGAGGACGGCGCCCAGCTCCCTCTTGCGATTCTCGTGAAGGTCGCCGGGCGGAAGATGCAGAAGGACTTCGAGTCGATCCTCGAGCGCCATATCCACACGTTTCTCTCGATGCCCATGGGCGTGATGCACCTGGGGCAGCGCGACGTCATCTGGCTCAGGATCGGCAAAGAGGCGAAGAAAGCCGGGTTCAGGATTTCGCATCTCGGGACCATCCTTCGGGCCAAGCTCTTGAGCGAGTTCCCGGCCATCGTCGACAAAGTGGAAGTCGCCCTTCTGACCCGGCAGGAGGATGTCGAGGCCCACCTCTCCGAGGCTCGGGCCGCCTACGAAGAGCGGGACCAGAGATTGACGGAGATGACCGACGAGAGCGTCGACACGTACTATTCCTGCCAGCTCTGCCAGTCCTACGCGCCCAACCACGTCTGCATCATCACGCCGCAGAGACTGGGGCTCTGCGGAGCGTATAACTGGCTGGACGGGAAGGCCGCACACGAGATCAGCCCGCACGGGGCCAACCAGCCGGTCAAAAAGGGGAAGGTTCTGGACGCGGTGAGCGGCAAGTGGCAGGGTGTGAACGACTTCGTGTACCAGCGGTCCAACCAGACCATCGGCAGTTTCAGCGCGTACTCGATGATCGACGATCCCATGACCTCGTGCGGCTGTTTCGAATGCATCGCCTGCGTGCTGCCCGGAACGAAGGGGATCATGATTGTGGATCGCGAGCATCAGGGGATGACCCCGTCGGGCATGACGTTTTCGTCTCTCGCGGAGACGGTGGGGGGCGGGCAACAGACGCCGGGGTTCATCGGGATCGGTACTCTGTACATCGTGAGTCCCAAGTTCATCTCGGCCGACGGCGGACTTCCTCGCGTGGTCTGGATGACGCAGCACATCAAACAGAGATTGGCGCCGCAGCTGGCCAAGCGGGCGGAAGAGGTGGGTTGTCCGGATCTGATCGAGAAGATCGCGGACGAGACGATCGCCACGGATCTCGAGCCGCTGATTGAATACCTGACGGAAGTGAAACACCCGGCTCTTGAGATGAGCGAGATGATTTAGCGAGAGCGCGACGAACTAGAACCCCAGCCACAGATTTCACAGATTACGTAGATGATGCCCTCTCCCTCCGGGAGAGGGAAAGCTGCCGGCGCTGTAGGCGACGGCAGCAAGGGAGAGGGCCCGGGAACCATTTACCATTTACGATTTACTCATTCTGTCTCAGGGTGGAGGCTATGGCATTAGAAGTTGTGAAGAAGGCGTGGCCGGGGAAGATTCGGGAAGTCACCCTCGGCGGAAACCTGACGGTGGGTGGGGAAGAAGCCCTGCCCTTCCACCATTTCGAGGGTCAGCTTCCGCATCGACCCGTGATCGCTCTGGAAGTGCCGGATCGGGATCCGGAAGACTGGATCGACCTGGCGAAGGCGCCCTACGAGGGAGTCCTGGATGACCCGGTCGCCTGGGCGAAGAAGGCGGTGGAGGAGTTCGGCGCCGATCTCGTATGCCTGAATCTCAGAAGCGCCCATCCGGATCGAGGGGATCGGTCGCCGGAGGATTGCGCAGAGCTGGTTCGATCCGTTCTCGACGCGGTGGACGTTCCGCTCATCATCAAGGGGCCGGGGCCGTCGGCGAAGCAGAACGAGGTTCTTCCGAAATGTGGAGAAGCGGCGGAGGGAAAGGCGTGCCTCCTGGCTGCGGCCGTGGAGGATCACTACCAGACGCTGGTCGCCGCCGCGCAGGCCTACGGTCATTCCATTGTGGCCGAGAGTCCGATCGACGTCAACATGGCTAAACAGCTCAACATCCTCATTACAGAGATGAATTTCCCTGCCGAGCGGATCGTGATCGATCCCCTGACCGGCGGGCTGGGATATGGACTCGAATACACCTACTCGGTGATGGAGCGGATCCGGCTGGCGGCGCTCGGGGGAGATGCGATGCTGCGGATGCCCATGATCTGTTTCGTGGGTGAGGAAACCTGGAGGGTCAAGGAGGCCAAGACTCCCACCGAGGAGGAACCGCGCTGGGGAGACCAGCGATCCCGGGCCATCCTCTGGGAAGTGGCGACGGCGGTTCCTCTTCTTCTCTCGGGTGCGGCGATCCTTGTGATGCGCCATCCGGAGGCGGCGGCCACTGTCCGGGAGGCAATCGGGGAATTGATGGGAGGGGGGGAGTAATGGCTCTCACGGGACTTCAGATCTTCAAGCTCCTTCCCAACACGAACTGCAAGGATTGCGGGTTCCAGACGTGTCTGGCGTTCGCTATGAAGCTGGCGGCGCGTCAGGTGGAACTGGATCTGTGCCCGCACGCGTCGGACGAAGCCAAGGAGGTGTTGGGCGCGGCCGCCACGCCCCCCATCCGCCTGGTGCGAATCGGGACCGGACCGAAGGAGGTCGCGGTTGGCGAGGAGACCGTTCTCTTCCGCCACGACAAGACCTTCTACCATCACACGGCTCTGGCCCTTACGGTCGGCGATCAGATGCCGGAGGCGGATCTCGCCCGGCGGATCTCCGAAACGGAGGCCGTTTGCTTCGACCGCGCGGGCGAAACGCTGAGCCTCGATCTTGTGGCCCTCAGGTGTGAGAGTGGAAATGCGAATCATTATGCCGAGACCGCCCGAAGGCTTTCGGATGAGTCGGGATTTCCACTCATCCTGCACTCGGAGAACCCCGAGATTCTGAGAGCCGCCCTGGAGGCGTGCGCCGTCCGGCGGCCTCTCATCTACGCCGCCACGGGAGGGAACTGGGAAGGGATGGCCGAGCTGGCCCGATCCTTCAAGGTTCCGTTGGTCGTGCGGCATGACGGTTCCCTGTCGGAACTTCACGATCTGGCGGCCAAGATTCGAGAGACCGGCGTGGAGGATCTGGTGCTGGAGCCCGGAGCGAAGACGCTCCGTGAAGCTCTGGAGAACCAGACGGTCATCCGCCGCGCGGCGCTGGAACAATCGGACAAGGACTTCGGCCTCCCGACGCTGATGACGGTGGGTGGCGGAGGGGCGTCGCCGCAGGCGGGAGCCGCGGCGGCCACGCTCGGAATCTGCAAGTATGCCTCCATCGTGATCCTGGAGGGCGACGAGCCCTGGATGTTCCTTCCCCTTCTCGCTCTTCGTCAGAACATCTACACCGATCCGCAGAAACCTCTTCAGGTGGACCCCGGGATCTACCCCATCGGCGAGCCCGGCCCGGATTCACCTCTGGCTCTGACGACCAATTTCTCGCTGACGTACTTCATCGTCTCTACGGAGATGGGGGGATCCGGAGTGCCCGGTTGGCTGGCCGTGGTCGAGGCGGAGGGACTCTCGGTCCTGACCGCCTGGTCTGCGGGCAAGTTCGGCGGTGAGTTCGTGGGGAAGAAGCTGCTGGAGATGGGAATCGAGGACAAGGTGTCCCACCGCAAGGTCATCATCCCCGGATACATCGCCGTGATCCAGGGGGAACTGGAGGATACCCTGCCGGGATGGGAGATTCTGGTAGGGCCGGAAGAAGCGGGAGATTTCCCCGCGTATTTGAAGCAAGTGTGGACGTAACTGATTTCCGAATGGGCGAATGGGCGAAAGGGCGAGAAAGCAACGCCCCCGCGCTGCCGCCTTCGATCCGGCGAACCTTCGCCGCGGCCGGCCCGGGCATGAAACGAGAGGGCGCGACAAGACCCAAGATCAACCATTTCCGACAGGAACCCTCTCCTTCTGGGAGAGGGAAGGCTGCGGTGCCTGAGCACCGACAGCAGGGTGAGGGTCCGGAATGTTTCGGGTAGTCTTCCAGCCAAGCCGCCTGGAAGTCCAGGTCACACCAGGCACGACGATCTTCGCCGCGGCGCTGGAAGCCGGCCTGCGGCTCATCACGCCATGCGGGGGCGAGAAGAAGTGCGGGAAATGTAGGGTCCGAGTCCTCGAGGGGACGGTCCGTGCGGCTTCCCAGCCTCTACTGTCGGAGCGGGACGTCGAGAGCGGGTATTGTCTAGCGTGCATGACGGAGGTGGAATCGGATCTCGTAGTGGACATCCCCCGTGAATTGGAGTCCCACTCGACCGCCGGAACGCAGACGTTTCTGTCGATGGAGGATCTGCTCGACAGTGTCGAGCGAATGGGCGAATGGGCGAATGGGCGAAAAGGCGAAAAGGCCAGGGGGCGAAAAGGCGAAAAGGCGAAAGGGCGAAAGGGCGACAAGGCGACCGGGCGATCCGGCGGCCAGGACATTGTAGGAGGGGAATCCTTTCCCCGACCGCAACAAAGCCTCGGCCTTGCCCTCGACATCGGCACCACGGTGGTGGCAGGAGCGTTATTCGATCTGGACGAGCGAGAGCTTCTGGCCGAGGCGGCGGCCGAGAATCGGCAGGCGGCGCACGGGGCGGACATCATTCACAGAATCAACTTCGCCGTGCGCAAGAAGGGTCTGGGAACCCTCCAGCGCCTGGGTCTGGAGACGATTGAGGGAGTGATCGAGAGTCTCCTTGCGGCCACGGGAGAGTCGATCGCATCGATCGACGGCGTGACGGCCGCCGGCAATACGACGATGGCCCACCTCCTCCTGGGAATGGATCCGGCCTGGATTCAGACGGATCCCCTTCCCCCGCCGGACGTGGACGTCCCGCATCGCAACGCACTGGAGAGCGGATTCCCGGTTCACCCTTCGGCTCCTCTCTGGATCTCTCCCTGGGTGGGGAATTACCTGGGTGGAGACATCACGGCCGGCGTTCTCTACACCCGAATGTGGAACGAGGAACCGCTCACTCTCTACGTTGATCTTGGCACGAACGGAGAAATCGTTCTTGGGAACCGCGAGTGGATGGCGGGCTGCGCGTGCTCCTGCGGTCCGGCGTTTGAAGGTTCCGGGGTATGCTCGGGAATGCGGGCCATGGCCGGGGCCATCGACAGCGTCAAAATCGATTCGTCGGCGGGGGAGTTGTTCTACACGACGATCGGCGACGCCGACCCGAGCGGGATCTGCGGGTCGGGGCTGGTGGATGTCCTTGCGGAGTTGCGAGCGGCCGGCCTCATCGACCAGAAAGGGAAGTTCACGTCAAAAACCTTGGACGAGTCCGACGGGTCTGACCCGTCCGAAGGACTCGGACTCGTCGGACATGAGGACACGGCCGCGGGCTCCGATATTGTGATCACTCAACGGGATCTGGAGCACCTGATCCGCTCCAAGGGGGCCGCGTATGCAGGAGTGCGCACACTTCTGAAGAACCTGGATATCGCGCCCGACGCAATCGAGCGGGTGGTCATTGCGGGAGGTTTCGGCCGGAGCCTCAACATCGACAACGCCATCGCGATCGGGATGCTTCCGGATCTTCCCCGCGAGCGCTTCTCCTACATCGGCAACGGTTCCCTCAAGGGCGCCGCGCTGGCCCTCCTGTGGGATTCGTTCCGGGACCGCATCGACGAGATCGCCGCCAAGATCACCTACGTCGACCTCAGCACCGCCCCCGGCTACATGGAAGAATTCGTCGCCGCTCTCTTCCTTCCGCACACGGACGCAGGGTTGTTTCCGACAGTACGGTAGAAGGGAAAGGGACAAACCCTAGCCACAGATTTCACAGATTGCAGGGATAGGGAAGAGAGCCGATCTGTCCGCAGATTACGCAGATAAGGTAATTCGGGACAGACCCGAATTCCTAGAACTCAGAACTTCCTGCTCAGTCTTTCCGGAGTTGCTTGGTCATGATGGTGTACGGGGCCGTGCTGAATCCCCACCGGCGATAGGCTTTGATTGCCCGTCGATTCGAAGTGTGCGCGTAGAGCCTCAGATCGAGTGCTCCGGCTGCCCGTGCGGCCTCTTCCACCGTCTCGAGAAGGAGCTCCACAAGGCCTCGCCCGCGATGCTCGGGCCTGATGTAGAGGCTCTGGATCCACCAGTAGTACGCACCGGGAATCCGGGACAGAGCCCTAATCGGCTACCTGTCCCGAAAGGAAACCGGAGACGGAAGTCCAGAGATGAGAAAGCTGAGGATTGTGGCAAGCGTGACACTTGCATGTGCGGTCGTTGTCCTGCTGCTCAGCTTCGGCGAGGCACGCCTCGGAAATGCCGGAGGTGGGACAGGGTGTTCTCCAGGAATCGGGGATTTCCGACGCTCCCTGGATTTCCCCTACACAATCAAGATTGCACCCGAGAACCGGCTGTATATCCACGGCTACGAAATCACAGGGGAGGCACACTGCACGTGGGCGCCGGGTGACACAATGCGGATCAATGGACTCGCCGTCCTTCCGACTCCGCGATCCGGATCCGGGAGAAAAGTTCTTTCAGAGGGGACGCTCGAGAGCCTCTACAAGGATGTTCCCTTCATTGCCGGGCTCGTCGAAGCGGGAAGCACATGGGCCGCGGCTAGTCGCCTGCACAGTGAGAAGAAGAGTCAGCTGTGTCTTGAAGCGGGTAACCGATATTGGGATGTTTTGGAACGCACAGGCTCGGATGAACTTGCGGCACGGGTCGTCTTGGATTCCCTCGAAAGCGATCTCCTTGACCCGGACTACCAGCCCACGGTTCGTAACCGCACCCTGTTGTGGAAGGTTAGAGGGCGACCTGAGGAGTCCTTCATGATGAGTGAGCGTCCGGATTTTGAAGCTGCAACACGCGGTCGAGGGATTCCCTCGGAGCGGGGAGCACGTTCGCAGCTGACGACGTTTGCCAGAATGCTGGAATCTGAGAGGAAGCTGTGGGTGATCGTCGTCAGGGGATCCTCAGAGACGTTGCTCGGCGGCTCGAACGCCGAGAAGGCACTTCGCCAAATCGAGGAGGCTTTGCAAACCGGGCGCGTGCCAACCGGTCCTCTTAGCCAGCATAGTGTGGAAGAGATCCTAACTCGTAGAGGAGCAGGGGCCCGATGATGGGGCGGCAGGTGCGGTAGCAGGGGTCAGCCACCCATTTCGCTGCGGGATGGCTCATCTCGGTTTCCAAGGGCCGGGGGATGAAGGCTACATCGATGGACGGGGGAACCAAGTACGCCATCTTGTTGATCATGGTCCTGGGGCTGGCGCTCTCTCTTGGATGCGCCACACCTCCGTGCGAGCAATCAGGTGATGGGACGCGGCCGGCAGAACTTGGTCCGCTGCTCGACGAGGACGCCGCGCTCAGGGCGGCCTCCGCGTTCGGGATGGAAACCGGACTGGCGGAATGGACAGCGGATTTGACAGAGGATCGGCAACACGGCGTCGTCTGGCGTGTGACGAACACGACCTGCGACCAGGCGGACAGCGGCGGTGGCCAAGTGTTCGTGATAGACGCGCACACCGGCGCTCTATTGGACACCCTGCGCTGGGGCTGGCTGTCGTTCACTGGGGATGATCCAGGACCGCCGCGCTGGACTCCTGGGGAATCCGCGGAGCAGCCTGAGGAATCCGGGACAGAGCCCTGAGGAATCCGGGACAGAGCCCT
>Ga0180432_10001632_pt1 | contig 35122 bp, 61 predicted proteins | sample SS_ome_10_FD_132414 | JGI IMG/M metagenome (GOLD analysis project Ga0180432, IMG submission 132414) | Hypersaline lake sediment archaeal communities from the Salton Sea, California, USA - SS_1_MS_2 metaG | ecosystem: Environmental > Aquatic > Non-marine Saline and Alkaline > Hypersaline >... | reverse complement strand
TAAACCCGGAACTACATGAAATACTTGCAATATCTACAATAGTAGTGGCTGCACTAGTTAAGGAAAGCGGCAGGAAAATAGACCACGTTGTGCTAGGTCCCTTGACTTTTAATGTAGAAGGAGATGTGAGGACTTATAGGTTCACATCTTCCATGCAAGAGATATGGGTGTTAGTGGGTAAATACTACGGTGAGGGTGCCCCTCCCGATAAGGAGCTCCAGAAGATTTGGCATCCAGTTGAAGAGGAAGACTAGGAGGGCTATATGCCCTCTTTTTTTTGATTAACCTATAGTACCTAATCACACTTGAGCACCTATAGTGAATAATCCTTCTCTGTTTTCACTAAATCTCCGAGTGTGAAGGCAAAAAAAGGAACTAGGTATATTCGTACCGATATAGTACATTTCACTAGTGACTGGAAAAAAGTACTTGAGAAAAACTCTATATTCACTAGTAATATCACTAAGATATTAGCCTTTATCCACAAGAGGTATATTCGTACCGATATATCATATTCCACTAGTAATTTGAAAAAAAAAGTGGAGTTGTATACAATAAGTTTAGTTTACTAGTTATTACAATAGCTTACACTAGCATAATCTATGGTGTCTCGACGGTGAGCTATGTTAAGTACCTATAATGTATAGTATATATTATGCATGACCAGCTTTGTGTATAGCAATACATTACTATAAGTGCTTATTACCTCAATGCAAAAAAAGAGGGTGCAGATTTGACCTCCAGTTGGGTCTCCCTCTTGCTGTGACCCCTGGGCTATCACCTCCAGGGGGCACAGCCACAGAGCTCATACAAGCTCTGTCCTTACTATTCTTATACCATAAAATGTATCATACCCCGCCCCCATACCAATATGCCTAGTATCAAGCTAAAGCTATAGCATAAGCATAGATAGGTGATAGCTAGAGCATAGTGTAGTTAAGCATAGCCAAGGACTTTGACCTATAAGTTAGTGGGGGGTATAGTATATGGAAATGTGGAGTATATATTACATACCATGTAGTTCACGATTAGCTCCTCTCCTATAGCTATATTTTTTTTTAGCTCCACTAGTCCCTAGCTCCACTAGTCCCTAGCTCCACTAGTCCCTACTAGCTCCTAAAAGTCTAAAAAAATTTTATAGTTTACTATAGCTCCACCCCTAGTAACTAGCTATAAGTAGTTGATATCTAAAGCTTTTCACTAGTATACTACTTAGTAGTAACTAGTTAAGTAGTGAATATTCCTAGAGAATATGGGACCCGTCGGTATGGATATACCAATCTCAAAAAAAATTTTGAGTTTCGTAGGTTTCAAACCCCAGCGCTTAAGTGGGCGGCGGGGGCTTAAAATCTGATTTTCTTGAGGATGGATTTAAAGAGGTCGCGTCTAGTCTTGTTGGTGGATTTTATGTGGGACAGTAGATTAACTATCTCATTACCGCTTTTTGTATGAGATATAGATTGCCAGAATGGTTTGTCTAGTAGCTTCATTGGTTTTATCTTGGCTGCTTTTATAGCGTCTCTTTGTACAGCATATTCTTCTACTAGTTTTCCTAGATTACCTAAGCCAGTGTAGCGGAAGAAGGGTTTATTCCTACTAATTGACATCCGGTGATAGAACGGCTTGTCTATATATCTTTGGGCATGTCCTAGTTCATGAAGCAGCATTAACTTCTTGGTTTGTGCCGGTAAGTTATGACGATAGATTATTGATACTCGATCAAAGCCTGGTGCTTTTGGAGGCATGAACCTGCGTTTGCGTGTAGGAAGTGGTGTCACCCACTGTACTGTTGCCCCTGTGCTCTCAAAACCCGCGAGACGATCAAGGTGAAGTCCAGATACTGGCTGTACTACATTCTTATAGTATGGGAAGTACTCCCTCTTGAGCTTAGCTTCTTTTTCTAGTAAGTATTTGGCTTGCTTGTATATTCTGTCTTTCATTAGTTTAATTATAGTATAAAACCTATAGAAAAAAAAGAATAGTGCAGGAGGAGGTTATTTCACCCCTGCAGAGGGTTCATGTCCTCCACAGGGGTTAATACCCCAGAGGGGTGCCTGGGTATAGTCCCAGGTAGGGCTGGCGCCCGGCCCCTGCATCAGCCGGGTACATAGCTCCCATTCACCTCCTCCTGCACTATTCTTATACCATATTTTACTAAAAAAAGTAGTGGGGGCTTATGCCCCCCACTACTTAGAACTCCTCGACCTTTGAGGTCGAGGAGCTCGTGAACTCCAGCCCCTTCCCGTCCGGCCGGGTCGCCCGGCCGGACAGCTCGACGGAGGATACTGCCGACCCCGCCGAGGGGTCGGAGATTTTCGTCCGCCCCTCCACCTGGAGGGAATATCCCATCCCCGCCCCCTCCAGGCAGAATCCTTCCTCAGACACGGTCAGCTCGACCGTGTCTATTTCGTATTTTCCCCCGTTCGTTGTAATTGTAATCATTTTTCCCCTCCTCTGTCCTTTGTAGGAAGAGCCTATCTCCTCCTACACTATTCTTATACCATATTTTACTAAAAAAAAATGGCTAAGCTTCGATGAGCTTAACCACTCTGTGGTTTAAGAGGAGGTGATTATTAGCCCCTCTACTTAAATTATTTTAGTACTAGTTTCATCCCTCCTAGTAATAACATTAGTTAACCTGGTTAAGGTTCTCATGTGAGTCCTTATCTTTTTAGCATCCTCCTTCTCCAGGAGATCGAATGGCTCCTTTGGGTAACTAATGCCTTTGCAGAAATCATCTGTGGCTTTGCTGAAATATCCCTCACGATTAGTAGAGCAGCTTGCCCTGGAGATGTGTTCGGATAGGATGCCGTTAAACTTGTCGTAGTCAGCTAACAACCCATAACTATGCAGCAGATCACTTAGCTCTCGACAAATAGCTATAGCACAGGTTAGAGGAGGATTACAAGTGGAGCTGTCTTTGACTCCGCATAGCTTATTATCTACAAATGTTCTGCAACAGGCTCCCCTGCACTCGTTTCTACAAAAGTCCCTGATCCCAGACTTCTGCATGAAGTTATTAACTTTTTCTAGTGCTTCATCATAAGTAAGCTCCATTACTATTTCCTCCAGTTTAAAATAGGTAGTTCCAGATTACTTTTTCTATTCTGGTCAACCAATAGGTTGCTACAGCGGATATTGGAAAGGCTAAAACCCAGATGAAAAGTAGCGTTACTATAGATAACACGTGTTGAAGTGTTTCTTTACTCCTAGTTTTCATAGGCTCATCCCATCTCGTCTCTCTTCTTTCTAATAATATCTGTCATTGAACCGACTTCCATAACCAAAATTTATTTGAATCTAATCTTCGTTCCTATCCATTCAGTGTCTGCACCGCTAAGAATTTGCAGTCGTGTTTTCTTTGGAGTAAGTCTTATCTCAACAAAACCTTCTCCCTTGCGATTTGAAATACGATAAACAGTTCCTATCCGCTTGTCATTATTGACAAGACAATCGATTTGAAGATTATCATTTACTACCTCTAGCATCCCCTCTCTTTCTTTCGATAATTGGTATTTTATTCCCCTAATTCATCGATTTTACAGTATGCTCCCGGATTATTATGGTTTACCGCTTTTATGCCGGGAGCGAAGCAACCGAAGCTCGCAAGCAACGGCGGCCCAAGGTTCGCCAGGCCATGAACCCTGGCGTTGGCCTTGTTCTTTAGCACACCTCATGGAGATACTCTAACAGGAGCCGTCGCTGTAGCCATTGCCGTAGCCGTCGCTGTAGCCGTCGCCGCTGCCATCGCCGTAGCCATTGCCGTAGCCATTGCCGTAGCCATTGCCGTAGCCATTGCCGTAGCCGTAGCCATCGCCGTAGCCGTAGCCATCGCCGTAGCCATCACCGTAGTCGGAGCCATTGCCGTAGCCGCAACCGTCGTCGGAGCCATAGCCGTAGCCATCGCCGTAGCCGTAGCCATCGCCGTAGCCATCACCGTAGTCTATGCTTTCCATACTGGCACCTCCCCTATAGACCTTTTTGCTTGTTCTGTTGCATGAATGATTTCGATTACCTGAGTAAGAAGGATACTGTCCACCTCACAGGGGAACTTACAATTATTTGGATGTTTTACCCCCTCCATGGCTAGCTGTGAGAGGGAAGCCGCCCCCGACCAGTACCATAGGCGGCGAGCATTCTTCAACTCTACCTCCTGGCCATCCCGGTTTGCCAGATATCCAGCGAACACCCCAGCAGAGTATGTCCTAGCAATGACGTATGGCATACCCTCTACCTGGACATCTTTCCGCACATAGATGTTTCCATTGATGTTTACTTCTCTGCATTCACTCATTGTTCCTCCTTTCTTCCGATAAGACTAATTATAAGGTCAATCCACGACCCGATAGTCAAAGGGAATCCAGCCGTTAGCTACGGCCTCCAGGTGTTCCCTTACCTCCTCATGTAAAAAGTCTCCTCCCCCCAATATCTCCTTGGCTTTCTCCTGAAGCCACTCTGCGGTACTCTTTGATATACTCCTAAAGGTTTTTTCATACTGTGGATAGAGCATCTTCTCATAATCGAGCAATCTCATTGGCTTACCATCACAACTCATCCACTTGGAAATGAACTCCCACATGATGCAACTGGCCTGAAACCCCGTAATCCCACCCTGGTTTGGGTCGTGGTTTATGGTGTGAGCTGCCGCTAGAGCCGCAGAAGCAACCGCATGACAGATGGTTCCGTAGTCGTGGGTATAATCTTGCGTTAGTTTTCGCATAAATTCAGGCAACTTCTCGATGGTCATATCATTTGCCTCTCTATACCACTCTTCGTGGATGCCACTTTCTTCTGTTATCTCTTTTGCCATGATCTCTCTCCTTTCTTCCGATAACAAACCTTATTCCCCTTTTCCCAATTCCTTTTTAATTTGATCGTAAAGTATTTTTAAATTTTCCTTATCTCCGATGGTAATATTATCTAGGCAACGGTTTAGTCCGCTTTTTCCCTTAACCATAATATGTAGAAAATACAGCTCATCTGTTTCTGTTAATACTGGCTCAAACTTCATTTGTCCTCCTCGTCGTTTCGATATTCATATCATTACCAAACAAATAACCATGGGTCCCCGAGAATAAATGATGATATACCATACACGCCTGACACACTCCCGGGTCATTCGGCCCTTTTCCACCACAGGAACACTCCTCATTACAAGCCATACTTACCTTTCGTTTAAACTCATCGTAAATCGTGTCCCTAATTTCATTTTCTTCCATTTTGTTCCTCCTTATCTGTTCCCTCAAGAAATTGATGTATTTCATCACATAAATCATCTAATTCAGTCAACGCAAATAAAACCTGACAATTACCGTTTGGTCTTTTAACAATATACTTCTTAAACAAGCTCTGAATGCATGGTTTGTTCATTGTTTGCTACTCCTTACGATAACGAACATTATGTTTCTTGTAAAATTCCAATCATGTTTTTATTCGTATTCATAATTGTCCTTCTCAATATTATTGATACTTACAAATAATCACGTCACTCTCCGTCACGAACGCAGCGGACGTAACCGTTACCGGACTTACTACTGCTACCCATATAGCCATCGCTGAAGTAAACGTCATACGCATAGTCGGTATTGATGGCGTTCGTGGTACCCGCCCAGTAATACGAGAATTTCGTATCCGGAAAGAAGGCAGTATCAATCGCCGGATTGTACTGGGAATAATCCACGATTGAGACCAGCTCCGCCACAGTAGGGAGCCTCCAATCGCTATAACCACCCAGTTCTAACCCCTTAGCATATTCATTAGCTTCGTCCCAGTTTCTCCGCTTACCATCATCCTCTTGCTGCCATACGAGACTAGTTTTGTTGTCAGTAATAGTCCCGTCATTATTATCTACAAATCGTTTTTTATCCATTCTTCCCCTTTCTGTCCTATACTATAAGAGTAATTAACACCTATTTCCCATTATCACCCCTTTGCCCTCACACACTGGGCAATCTTTAAGGGGTTCATTTATTCCTATTATGAGTTTTTCTAGAAATTGGTCTATGTTGTCCTGAAGGTCTTGTTGATCTTTCCCCTCAAAGGGTTTAATTGGGGTATAGCCCCGATAGTTTTCCGGGGAGTAGGTCATTTCGTAAATCTTAAGCTGTCGGTATCGTCGCGTCTTAGTTTCGGTTCTGGGTTTCTTCCTTTGCCTACCGCTGCCCAATCTCTCGACTTCATATTCCTCTGGTTTTGCTAGTTCTATTTTCTTTACAACCTCAAAACAGAAAGCATAATCGGAGGTAATTTCCGCATATTGAGGATTGATATTATTCTTAATATATTGTCTGACAATATCATACGATTGCTTTGAACTAAGCCTAGAAGGTCGGGAGGGTAAAATCAGCGATGGAAATAATATTTGATCAAGCAATTGGTGGTCTATGTCTTTTTCGGTGATTGTATTTGCTCTTTGTTCAAGCATGATCGGATAGGCAAAACCGTTAAACTCCTGTACATTGTCAAATTCGACCATATCAACAATCTGAAAATCTATTTTCGCGGTTTTTTTCGGGGGTATATCACTCTTAAGTTCATATAATGACCGAAGATGGGTAAACTCGGGCAACCAATCCCCACACTCATCTGTAACCTCAACACTTAGAGATTTTGGGATTTTATCCGAGGCAAGAGAGACATCCTTCAATTCATATCTAAAATTGGTAGAAGGAGGTTGCACTTCACGGGAAATTGATTTTGGTTCCTCTTTAACAAAAACCCAATCTTTATGAAAGGTAGGCATCGGACTATGACCGTCAAAAGAAAATTTCAAGAGTGGAGATTTAGACGAATATTGACTATCTGAATATTCAGACAAATAAATACCCCTTGGCGTTTTAATCTCAATTAATTTTAATAGCATTTATCTCCCTTTCTAAAGTTTATTCAGCAACATCTAATTCATCTTGTATTTGTTTTTTTAATATCAATAAATTTTCCTTGTCTCCGATATTAATAGTATCCAATCTATTCTCAGTTCCACGTTTACCAGTAACATAAATATTTATAAAATACAGTTCACCCATTTTTGCCATAACTGGTTCAAACTTCATTTGTCCTCCTTAATTACATATTCGTTTCTTAACCCTAGATACATTTCCAGCTGTGCTCGCAAAATCCAGTGCCAGCCGTCCCAAGCACAGATTTCCTCTTTCTCCTTCTTTGTCAGCATCTTTGGATAATCATCCCAACATTTATTCTGATCAAGAATTTCTTTTCTCCATTTTCTAAAAGGAGGCATTTCCGCCCAGTAGTTACGCCAGAATGGGAGGAATATGGTAGTAATCTTTTTTGCCGAAACATCGAAAGTATAACTAAAAATATATCCTGCCCTGATTCCCCTTCCTGCCTCGATCCACTCTCTCGCCTCGATCCACTCTCTCGCCCTGATCGCCCCTCCCGCTTCGATTCCCCCTCCCGCTTCGATCCCCCCTCCTGCCCAGATTCCCCCTCCCGCTCTGATCGCCTCTCCCGCCTCGATCCACCCTCCTGCCCTGATTCCCTCTTCCGCTTCGATCCACCCTCCTGCCCTGATTCCCTCTTCCGCTTCGATCCACCCTCCTGCAGTGATCCCTCCTCTTGCCTCGATCTCCTGCCCGATAATCTTACCAGTTACATAGCACCCAACTTTAAACGTAATCTTCCCATCGGAGACTACGTCTCCCTTAATCCTCGACTTACTAATGATTTTTTCGTTCATAAATCCTCCTTTGTTCCTACCCTTCCATCAGCTAACTTAATCTGCGTTCCAAGTTTCATCATCCCCCCTTTCTTCCAATAAGAGCAATTATTTATACATTTCCCCATGCCTCGGTTAATCTTTTATTGTGATCTTCTCTTGCTTGCGACTCCGCTTTGACCTTCTCTGCATTCTCTCTAGCCGTTTCTTCAATCTTGTTTTCTTTTTTTTCTATTAATTCAGCTAAAAACAGAATGATTTTAACTACCCAAGGACCATCTTTTATCCATTTACCGTTTCTCCAAACTTCTATTAATTCCCCGTTCTTGGGTTTGGGCATGGCGTTTCCACTGGTGGTCGAACTTTGACAGCCAGCTTGGATTTCTGTGTGTGGATCGGAGCAAATGAAAATCGAACAAGAATTATCTACATGGTGATAGTCAACCAATAAAATCCCAGCCTTGAAATAACAAAGCCTAACTGCCCGGTATGCCGATCCAGAGCAATTTGTTAATCCCAAACTACTTAATGAATGAATAAAACCGCTCATTTTGCTTCTGCTACTTAATAGCGTATTTGATTCCATTCTTCTTCCGTTGGCCCTTGCTGGTCTGACATTGGTTTATTCTTCCCCTTTCCACGGTAATTGTGTAGAATCACTCCCATTTCGAAATAATCCTCCAGGCGGCCGCTCGTTTTCATCGTGTAATTTATGATCTAACTCAATGGCGGCTGGCAAAACCTCGTCAGATAAATACTGAATAACCTCGGCCACCGCAAAAGCATGACTATGTCTCCTTGCGGTAAAGCTCCGCTCGAATTTCACATCTAAAATCTCTGCAAAACTGCCTCTGATGTCAATACTTATCTCTCCCATGTTTCTCCCCTTTCCCTTTTTTCTTCGTCAATCACCGGTTCATACTCCTTCATTTCCCCTCCAATTTCGGTAATCGTTTCTCAACTAAACCTAACTCCATCCCCAGGTTTACAATGTCATTTTGTAAACCTGTCTGCCACCCCACCTGAATAACATTCCCATTGCAATCCAAAATCCTCATCTATTGTCTGACTAGATATTCTATCGTTCCATTATCCCAAAGTATGGCCCTGACAAATTTCGAAATATGGATGTTTTCAAGTTTATTCATCATACTAAATAGCATATTTGTTTTCTGTTCTCCATACTTACTGATCAGGTAGCTATGTCTTTCTTCATATGGAATATTACGGATGGATTCTATCATTTCAATGAATTTTGATTGAGAAATTTCTGTCAATGTTTTTTTAGGCATTAACCCTCCTGTTGTTATCATCTATCTTATAAGGTAATCTCAACACAGATGTTTCGGATTAAACCAGATTTCCAAGCTAAACATTTAAATTCTCCCAAGTTTTTCTTTCTTTTTCGTTCATGAGGTTGATATCTCTATTGTTCTCGTCCCACACTTCCCCCATAACGTCAACTAGATACTTCTTTAGGTTGTCTAGGGCTTCGCTTTTGGTTTGCCCCCATTGGGTGCATTGCCCGGCAGGACCAGTTGACCCACAACTAGCATAATATTTCCCGGTCATTGAGTGCTTTCTCACCACTACGTTTTTAATCATTTTTCTACCCCTATTTTTCTAGGCACTATTGACCATATAACTTATATTATCTACAATCACCCCTTAGGAAAAGAGGTCACTAAATTCCTGATCTGAATCAGCTATCTCCTTTTCTCTTAATTTTACCTCAATCTTAAAAAACTTATCAAAATATAAGCAAGCAATCCCATAAGCAGAGAAGCCCGCCTCTCCAGATTCCATTGGTATAATTCTATTTTCCGAGTTTTCAATATATCCTACAGCTTTACTACTAAATAAATAATTATCGAAAGAATAATATTCGTGTGGTTCTACGCCATATCGCACAATAATGGTTGGATGCTTTGACCTACACAAGTAAAGATCAATGTTCTTATGTGTTTTTCCATCTGTAGTTATAACGGCGGTTCCCTGAAATTCACAAAATGGACAATCTTGTGCATTAGGGAAGTTTGGTGTTTCTTTCTTTTCCATTTTACCCTCCCGTTCTTGGCACAATTCCCTAACCCTCGATACCGCCCCTAGTTTCTAGGGGCGGTAAGATAGTTAGTGAAGCCGTTCTACCATCTTTATAAATGTTGGGTAGTCCCACTCACCAACGTTTCCCCTCGGCCCGACCCAGTCGTGGTTGTAATACACCTCCCAAGCATGTACCCACGCCTGAACTTTCAGCCGAGCAAACACTAACATTTTTTGCCACCTGTTCATATCCCCTCCTTTCTAATAACGATTTTAAGTTTTTACTTTGTATTTAAACACTTATACCATAATTACTATTAACTAGAATAAAAAAAAGAGGCGGTTAAGGCCCCTTTTTATGTAACTAGTCTATTCTAGGTGGAAATAATAATTGGCTTTGCTCAGGAGGTGCATCTACTATTTCTAAATCATTCTCGGTTAAAAAGTTACGTTTAGACAGCCAATTCTCAACCAAATTAATTTCTAATACATCAACCCTGCCTCTTTTACTTTTAGTAATTCTGGCTAGTATTTGGGTAAGGCCACTATTATTATTCATCAGTAGAATATCCAACCAGTCTTTTCCTTTTTTGACTAGATACAGCTCACTTTCGCCTAGACTTAGAGGTAACTTTATTAATTTTGTTGTCATGAGGAGCAGCCTCCTGTAGTTTTAACCTCCTTGTCATACTTTTTGATGCTGCTTTATCTGAAAAGTCCATCCTTACTGAATTATCATGGCTGTAGTCCCGCTCGCATCGGAAATCAAATTCTATATGGCTGTCACTAAAAACATAGATATGTACCTTAGATTTTTCCTCATCATCTAGTACCTTCTCTTGACATAGTGGACAAACAACTGGAACGGTGGTGGAATCTATAATTTTAGTTTCTTTAAGCTGATCGGTGTCTTCATTTTTATGTTCTCTTACCTTTATTTTTAATCTAGTGTTTGGTGAGATTAAACCAAAGTGATCATCAGCATTATTCCAGTCCTCAAATAGTTGATGCTTAGAAACTTTAAGGTTGAACTCTACAAAATCAATATCTTTAGGCTCTCCACCTACTCTGGTATAATCAAACCCACCGTCAATATAACAAGCACCACATTCACAGCTTCTACAGTCATGCCTAGCTCTAGAGAAAACTGTGTAACCACACTTTTTGCATCTTACTCCGTAAAGTTTCATTTATTATCCTTTTCTATTTTTTTGTCAACTAGCTTGGAAAGCTCCCATTTATCATTATAACGAAGGTACAACCCTGGCTTGAACGACTGTGTATCTAGAACTATTTGGAGCGCTATTTCTGTTTCCCGGTGTGTTTGTTCTAACTCACTAACGGGCAAGTCATTGTCATCTTCTTCTATCGGTTCTCCGCAGTGAGGACAAACTTTTCTCTCGAAGCCAAGTATCTTAGCTAAATCAGACAGCACGTCACTATTTCCATAAGGTCTTTTGGGGTCTATACACGGGGCTCCAAATTCACAGTCATACCAGCTGACTACAGCATTTGTTAAAAGATCTATATGTTCTTTCGTTAGCTGAAACGTTTCTCCTAGCATTTGTTTATCCTTTCTACGTTAAGTTCTTCTACCGCCTACTTTAACTAGAAACTATATCCGCAAGTATTTTAGCGTATTTATTTCCCATTCCCAAACAGACTCCTCTTCTGCATCAGCAGACCCGTCACTAATTACTTTTACCCCCATGAATTATATAAGCAATATTATCATCGATAAAACCACTAGCAAAGGCTTCCAAGACGGCCTTCTCAAGTGTATCACCTAGGCCGAACCAACCATCTATGGGTTCTAACGATTCGGCGGCAAACCATTTATGCCCAGGTTTTAGTTTAACTAGGCTCTTCATTTTCTATCTCTTCCCAAGCTAACAAGTTTCTTCTTCGTTCCAAGAAGTCTTTTAGTTTAGTATAGTGTTTACCGATTGACCATTTAATTATAGGAGGGGCTGCGGTTATAATACCATCATCATTCACGTCTACCCCGCCACAAAAATAGTTAGTATTAATCCAGACTGATTTCATTGCCTCTAACTATTTCTTCTTTCTAGTTACTTTTTTTTTCACTACTGGAATTTCTTTTCCAGAAATGCTCCTAGGCTCATCGTAAATTACTAACATCCTCTCATGCATGTCTTTTGGAGGGTGTAAGTCCCAGCTAGTTCTATAACGAATAGCTTGGTAGATATCACAGGCTATTTGTGCTTCACTGGGAATAGAGTCTTCATAGATTCCATGATAAGCGTTTTCTGGCAGCTCAGGAAATAGTTTCTGCTTTAAAGCCTTTAATAGATAATCATTATAATGATGATATTTTAATTCACGCTGTTTCTTGTAGGGGATTATCCGTTCTATCATATCGAATTGACTTAGACACATTCTAAAATAAAATTCTAAAGCAAGTTTAGTTACTTCGGCTTGTTCTTTATTCAGCTCCAGTAACCACTTAGGTTCTTCTACATCTTTTTTCTCAGGCATAAACTCCTTTGATTCGTGAGCATGTTTCTTTTCTTCCTAACGCACTTTAGTCATATTCTTATTACAGGGAACAGCATCTTAACCGGTTTTTCTGATGGAAACAGCCTTTCTTTTGCTGTTTCCATATCAACTTGAATTAAAGCTACAACAGGCCAGACATAGTCATTTTTTTCTAGACGTACTTGTGTATTAAGCGGGTTGCTTGTCGTAGAACGCCTTATCGAACTAATTCGATCGATTGACCCAACATATTTGTCCATTGCTGTGGACCAATAATACATAGTCAAGTTTTTCCATCTGTGTAACATTCTAGGAGGTGGCTTAATAATTGCCACCAATTCACCAACCTTTAAGATATTAGCTTCCATCTTCTTTGCCCCCTTTTATCACTTTTAAAGGAAATAACATCTTAGTACTAGATCTATTGTCTATTTTGATTAAAGCACATGGTGGCCAGTTAAATCCTATATCTTCTAAGCCAACAATATTATCAACGCAAGCATCATGTGTTTTATCTAGGTATCTCACCACACACACTTTACCAACATGTCTGTCCATTCCCGGCGCCCATGAATCCTCGGCTTCAGCTTCCCACTGGAGCAATCTAGCTTCTGAAGGTTTTCTGATCAAAACTAAATCACCACGTTTTAAACAGCTATTTTCCATATGTACTCCTAAACTAGTTGAAAATACTATAAGTTTACTTATTTTTTGTTTGACCTTACGATCAAGCACTAGTAGGGTGGCACCACTCACATAAAAACTTTTCAACCAGGGCTTGGTTTGACAGCCTCTTGGCTAAGTTTAAAGAGTGGAAGTGACTTCTAATCACTACCAGTTTATAGTTGGAGCATGCTCAGATTCGCTATCTTCAGCCTTTTCTTGAAGAATATCAACAAGTTCTTCACAGGTAATAATAGCGTCTTCCTTGCCGCTAAACCGAAAAACCTCCTCCAACAAAATATTTCCGTTTCTCTCCTCTTCGAGAATAATACTTACTTTATAATTTTTATCCATTTTTCCTTTCCTCCTACATTTGAATAAAAAAGAGGTGGAGATCAATTGATCTCCACCTCAAACTTTAGATGGCACCTGGACGGGGACCCGGGCGGAGCAGGAGGTCCTCATCGCTCTCTTCTATGAGAGCTCCGGTTTCCCAATATTGCTCCAAGTCTTCGTAACTAATATTTCCAGGACAGTCGAGCGCGTCCCGGAGGCTGGCCCGCTCTCCGGGTAAATCCGGTAAACATCCTAAATATTGTATTTCCATATCCCCTCCTCACTGTTTGAAAGAAGAGATAATCTCTTCATTCACTATTTTTACTTATACCACTTTTATGGTATAAGTGAATTTAATTAGTATAGAATTTAACTTTTTTAACAAGGAGGACATCATGATAAAAGAAGTATTCGAATGTGATTATTGTGGAAGGGAAATTCAAGATTTATAGAATGAAAGCGGGTGGACAGCAATAGAAGACTTTGATAACCTAACTATCACTTATACTATGGGCAGGAATGCTGACGGATTACCAAGAACTAAAAGTCACAAAGTCCAATCGGACTCACTACACTTTTGTTCTACTGATTGCCTAGCAAACTTTATTAAGGAAGGAAAATAACATAGGAGGGAGGAATGTAATGGAAGAAGACAGAGAATGTCCTGGATGTGGTGAAGTTGTAGATAATGCTTATTTGTATTGTCCATTTTGTGGATTTGAGCTTTTGGTAAAGCACCGGTGTAAAGCTGATAACGACGTTACCATAATGTATCCGTCGGGATATATTTATTGCCCCCTTTGTGGTGGGTGCCTTCGAGATAATGATTCGTCGTTTGGAAACTAAAATGGAGGAACAATGGAACAAACAATAATAGAGAAAGGAGAATGTGAATGACTATTAACGAAGCATTAGTGCTTGTAAAGGCACTCCGTGGTAGGATGAACGAGCTCAGAGAAATTAGGAATGTATCCCTAGTTTCTAGAAGGTATCTAGCTGGAGAAGAAATGCGAGAAGTAGTCGAGCCCAGATATGACATGAAAACGTTGGATAAAATGATCGTAAGAATCGAGAACTTCCTTCTGAAGCTTGATGCTAAGATCAAACAGACCAACGCCTTGACAATGCTGGATGGAGTATCTGAAGAGGAAGCAGAAAAACTGATGGAGCCGATCGAAGATTAGTTTATAGTGGGAAGGTAGGAGTAGAGTTGTTAGAAAGAGTAAGAGCGTGGGTTAGCATACTAACTGATTGGAGTTTCTAGGGCAAACTTATAAATGACATAGAATTTGTTGTTGATTGTAGGTTGTGCCCAAATAGAACTCCTCCTTGTTGTTAGTTGTTGACATTTAGCTTCTACTTTTTCTTCAGCCTCTTTTATCTTCCCGCTTTTTTTTGCCAATGTCTGGTATAAGTAAATTATCAACTACAACTTTGGGGGTTTTAATGTTAAACGAGTGGGAAATATTGTCGTTTATAGCTGCAGGTTTTGAGCTTCTAGGTTTATTACTGCTAGGTATGAAAAAGAAAATAGGATTTATTTCTAATATAGGAGGAGGATTACTATGGATACTATTTGCTTATCTAAGCAGCGAAGCTAGAGGATTGTATCTAGTTTGTCCTACAGCGGTACTACTAAATATAAAGGGATATTTATTTTGGAGGAAGAATGAAAGCAACAGTAACTTATCTGTGTGGGTGTGAAGTCACAGCTTCAATAGATCAGATATTACCTAGCTGCTCTCTTCACGGTAAGCCTATACTAAAATTTATCTACGAAGGAAAACCTATTACACTGCAGGAAGCATATAGGTTAGCTCTAAAAAACAGTGTAGATTCTGATAAAATGATTGGTAGTGATACTGTGTTTACTAGTCAACCCTCACTTGAAAAACTATTAGTTAAGCTTGAAGAGTGCGGTTCTATTATTAAGGATTTATTTGAGGAACTAGTAGCAATCGAAAGACGGGTAAGAAAATTAGAGATAACTCAAATTAAACTAACTAAGGAGGTAAATGATGTCTAGAATAAAATGCAAGTTTTGTTATAATTATAATCCGGACTCAAAGAAATGCTTGATTAAGAAAACTACAGTGAGGTTAAATAAAAGCAGGAAATGTGAGTATTATAGAGAGGATGCTGTAGCAATAATGGAAAGATTGAATTCATTAGAAGCTACAGCTAGACGTTCTCCCACAACGTTTGTAAATTTAGAAATAACTGACGTAGTATAAGGAAAGTGAATAATGGAAAATTGTATCATGAAAGAAAAGGTTAAAGTTAAGCAAAGAAAGGTTTGGGCTAAGCCAAGCAAAATAATAAAAAGCAAAAAAGAAAAGTTAATGGAAAAACCAAGAAGAAAAGAAGCGTTGAGAAAAGAAATGAAAGGAGAAAATGGTGAATGAGGCAATCACTAGTAAAGAAGCTGGAAAATTCCACGAGGTTTCTATCCTATTTTCGAAAGAGCATGTTGCTGAGATAGTGAGCAAGTTTAGAACAGATACTGGGGTAGAGGAGTACGATAGAAGCGACGGGGAAATCCTCGAAGCTTTTATCTTTGACTTAGTAGAGAAGTGTGCCAATGTCGGTTTTATTGACAACACTGCAATAATGAAGACTTTGTTTTCAAACTAAAGAAAGGAGAAATGGTGATGAGGAAAACTTTCCTAGCGTTGTTAGTAGCTCTGGTTCTAGTGTTGGGGGTAGGTCCGCTATATGCTGATGAAGCTGCCGAAGCAGTTACAGGAACTGTTTTAGCTGAGGAAGATACTGGGGTTGTAGAAGCAAGGGAGTCTAAGTTTGGAGCTTGTAACGAAGACGGAACTATTTGTGCAGGCCCTTCAGCCTCAATCTTTGTCGGGCAGTACAACTGGAGCAACGATGAGTTTGACTTCGGGATGATTCCTGGTGTAGGCTATGGAATTAGCATTAAGACTAGTCCATTAGTGGACGTTGGTGCTGCCGTCTACGTGGCTACCAAAGTTGATGACCCACAAGCAGTTGATGCTATTCTAGTCATATCATACATGGAGTATGTTCGAGCTGGCATCGGGTTTCAAAAGACAGAGGGCTTAGACGTAAACGGAATATTTGTGTTCGGTATAGGTGCGGATTTGTTTCAATAATCTAAACGAGAAAGTGGTGTAGACTAAACTGGGCCTAAGTCGCCTGAGAACTTTGCTCAGGAATGTGGGTTCGACTCCCGCCGCCACTTTCTTTTCTAAAATCTTAATTACTAGGAGGGAGCTGTGGAAAAATTTGTGGAGTTTGAATATATAGGTAGCCCTTCATACCCAGGCTATAGTTTAAGAGTAGAAATAACAGAGGGTAATTATAATAGGTACGGGGAGTTTTTTAGAAAAACAGGATTTACTAAGCATCATCGAGAATTTTCAACGGATAGAATCTGGGAAGCAGCTGAGTACACTCAAAAGTTAGCTTATGATTATAAGCTAGATATTTATCTAGACCCATTCATTATAGCTTTCTGGCTTTACTCAGGACGATTCGATCGATCAAAAAGAGAGCACTTTATGGCAAACTATTTTCCGAAGCCAGAATGTTTAGTATTTAAACGACAACGTAGTTTGTTTTGAAGGGAGACCAATGATGTTAACCATCAAAGATAGAATAGTTATTTTGGCTAAGTCTAGTGTGATGTCACTGTTTCTTTGCTTAGCCGCTGTAGGAGTAGTCTACGTGTTAGGAGCCGTAATTTGGTATTTGTATCATTTAAGCCCGCTTTTTATTATAGTTCCTGTAGTTGTGCTGTTCGTTGGGATTAATAAGAGTATGTACTCAGACTTAAAAGAGTTTTATCTAAGCCATCAATATATGCATAGAAGCAAGTAGTTAAACACTCAAACCATTAAAATCAATTAATAAAAAGGAGAGAAAAAGTGAACCAAAGCGATTTTGTTAATTTTCTAAATGATGTGTGTGCAGACAATCAAGAGTTAGCAAAATTACTTATTAGGAAGCATATTATCCCAGAAGTCGATAAACCAGAATATTCATTAGTAGGCAGGAAAGGAATAAGTGCTTTAGATTTGATCAACACGTTTTTCTCTAGGAATAATTTAAATAAAGATAACATTTTTGTTAGAATTGGAAAGTATGCAGGTGAACCTATTTTTCAGCTAGCATCAGATTATAGGAAGTAAACAAGGTGGCGGGGAATAAGTATAAGTGACTAGTTCAACTTATAGAGGGTTCGATCCCCTCCCCCGCTATTCAGGGGAAAAAATGACATTAGTAATTAGTAATATAGCTTTGTTTTTAAGCTTAGCAGGAGCTTGGCTGATTAGTAGACTATGTATTAGAGGGTATTGGCTTTGGATTATCGGTAATATTATTTGGGTGTATCTGGCGGCAGAACGTAATGACACGAGCCAAATAATATTATTTGTTATATACACATACTTATGCTTCAACGGCATAAAAAACTGGAGAAAAGGAGTGATTAATGGAAGTAAGTAATAATGCTAAGATAGTTTTGGAAAAAAGATACTTGACTAGAAACGATAATAATGAAGTAATAGAAACTCCATCTGAGATGTTTAGTAGAGTTGCTTCATATATAGCTCAGGCAGACCCAGAAGAAACTAGAGAGAGTACCTACAATAATTTTATTGAGATGCTTTCTAAGTTGGATTTCCTTCCTAATTCCCCTACGCTTATGAATGCAGCTAAAGGAACTGGTCAGTTGGCTGCTTGCTTTGTTTTACCGATAGATGATTCAGTAGACGATATTTTTAAAACAATTAAAGATACAGCAGCAATTCACAAGAGTGGAGGAGGAACCGGGTTTTCGTTTAGCAGATTAAGACCGAAGAATGATTTGGTTTCAACCACCTCTGGGACATCTTCTGGTCCAGTTTCTTTTATGACTGTATTTGACACGGCAACTGAAGCAATTAAGCAGGGCGGAACTAGAAGAGGTGCCAACATGGGTGTGCTTCGAGTTGACCACCCAGATATCCTTGAGTTTATTAACTCAAAGATAGATAAAACTAAACTCACCAACTTTAACATTTCCGTAGCTATAACAGATAAATTTATGAGGTGTTTGCTCGAAGGTGAGGAGTTTTTACTAGTTAATCCTCGGGATGGAAAAGTTGTTCAATCTGTAGATCCTAAAGAAATCTTTAATGCTATTGTAGAAAATGTCTGGATTGGCGGAGAACCAGGTTTAATATTTATAGATGAGATTAATAGATGGAATAAACTAAGGCACGTCCAAGAAATAGAAAGCACAAATCCTTGCGGAGAGCAGCCCCTATTACCATATGAATCTTGTAATCTAGGATCAATCAATCTTGCAAAAATGATTAGGGCTTCTAATGATGGGCAGGTAGAGGTTGACTACACCAAACTAGAAAATACGACAAGAACTGCAGTTCATTTTCTGGATAACGTAATTGACATGAATCTATACCCACTAGAAATTATCAAAACTAATACATTAGCTAGTAGAAAAATAGGTCTGGGAGTAATGGGGTTTGCTGACCTTCTAGCCTTGATGGGAATTCCCTACGATTCAGAGGAAGCCTTGACGCTGGCAGAGAATCTAATGTTTCAAATTAGAAGTATAGCTATAGATGAATCCGAACAAAGAGGAAAGCTGTTAGGATTCCCTCAATTATTTAGTCAGGGCGATGAATTATCAGGCCCTAGAAGAAATGTGACTGTCACAACTATAGCTCCTACTGGATCCATTAGTATCATTGCTAATTGCTCATCAGGAATAGAGCCATTTTATGCACTAGTGCAAACTAAAAATGTATTGGATGGAGAAGCTTTAGTTGAGATTAACCCCGTGTTCGAGTTGATTGCAAAAAGGGAAGGATTCTACTCTGAAGAGCTAATAGAAGAGTTGTCAACGGGTAAGTCACTACAAGAGACAGACATACCTGATCATTGGAAGAACGTTTTTAAGTGTGCTCACGAAATAAAAGCGGAGCAGCATCTAAAAATACAAGCCTCCTTTCAGGAGCATACATGTAATGCCGTCAGTAAAACAATAAACTTACCAAAGTCAGCTACAAAGGAAGATGTAAGGGAAGCTTACATGCTGGCTTACAAACTTGGCTGCAAAGGAGTAACTATCTATAGAGACGGCACTAGGTCCAACCAAGTTCTCCAATGTGGTCAGCGAAAATTACATGACCCGATTGTAGCGGACCAAAAGGTCCACCCACGAGGAAGACCAGATGTTGTTAAAGGGAAAACTAGAAGAATGACCACCGGCTGCGGGAACCTTTACATTACCATCAATGAGGATGACGAAGGTTTAGTAGAAGTGTTCACAGCTATGGGTAAAGCTGGCGGTTGTGCTTCTTCACAAGCTGAAGCTATCAGCAGATTAATTTCCCTTTGTTTGAGGAGCAAGATAGATACTAATAGAATCATCAAGCAGCTGAAGCAAGTACGCTGTCCTTCCCCTGCGTGGGAAAAAGGGGGAGGTATGGTGTTGTCTTGTGCTGACGCTATAGCCAAAGCCTTAGAAAGACACATAGGCGAAAGTAATCAGTCACCATCAGCCGAGGATTCTAATGCTCCAGCTTGCCCGGAATGTGGGAATAAGCTAAAACCTAGTGGAGGATGCTTCTACTGTGACTGTGGGTACTCACGCTGTTAAGCAGCAAAGTCGGGGTGTAGCGAAGTTTGGTATCGTACCTGACCTGGGATCAGGTGACCGCAGGTTCGAGTCCTGCCGCCCCGACCCATTAATTTTACATAGGGAGGGTTTTTATGGAAGGATTAGAAGAGGTAGTTAATAAGCTCAACATCAGCAAAATAGAAACAAGCACAACTGATGCAGATGCTAGGAGAATAGCTATAGCTTTTACTAATCTAGCTATAGAAAAAGAGAAGATTAATACTGTTATATCTGCTCCATTCCTAGAGAGAGATATCTATGAACAAGTGCTAGATATGAAGCTTAGGTGTGATCAGTTAGATTTTGAGAAAACAATGAGGAGAGGCCCTGGTAAAACTTATAATCCTCTTAAGCTATCTTTTGAGAGTAAAAACAAACTTATACAAAGAAGCTATGGCATAACTAAGGAGATAGTTAAACACTTAGAATCACTAGGAGAAAAAAAAGATGAGCATGAATATAGAGGTAGAGCCAAGAAAATGGCTAGTAAAAGAGTTGGTAGAACTTCTAAACAGCGTTCAAGGACTAAACGAGATACTACGCCCTCAAAGTAACAAGCTCCTACACTGTTGTCACGAGTGTAAATTTCCTATTACTTATTATGAATTTAGAGAGAAAACTAAGTTTAAGTGTGGTACTATGTCAGTAACTTTACTGGAGCCTAGTTGTGATGATGAAGACTGTATTATACTAGGTTGGTTATTAGCTCTTGTTCCTTTTATTGAAGAAGGTGGGTATATAGAAGTAACCAACAACAAAAATGGATCACCTTATACGTTAGACAACTCTATCCGTAATAACAGAAGGTTCCATTTTGCAATCCATCGGTATGTAGACGGCCCCTAAGCTATAGCTTAGCTATAGCTAATCTATACTATAACTATACTTATCTTATATTAATAATATATTAATAATATAATACTAAGCTTAGTATTACATACTAAGCTTAGTGTAATAATAATATAATATTATAATATAGCTTAGCTTAGTTTAAGCTTAGCTAAGCTTAGCGGAGGATCGCATGTCAAAGAAACTAACGCAGACAAAATCAGGAAGTTTAATTATAGATTTTCTTAATGCATGTAAAGATAAGTCAGAAGCTAGTCTAAATTTTACATTAGGAGTTAATTTATTTTCAATCCCAGTAGACAATCTAAATGAGAAAACGAATAATCAACTAGTTAAAACTATTGAAGCTAAAAAAAGCATGCTAGAGAAAAAGTATCCAAATCTATTTATAGATGATTCTATAACAATAGGTTCGTTCTTATCTACAACTATGGAGATACTAACGGGCAGTCCGTTGACTAAAGACAAGCATGGAAACTATACCATATCCTAAAAAGATCTGTAAGAATTGCAAGCATTTTCTACCTTGCTCGGTCAACTACGATGAAGGGAAATGCTTTGCTTTTCTTTATAGAATTATCAGAGTTAAAAATAATTCTAGCTGTAAAGGCTGGGAAGAGAGGAAGAAATGATAAGACATTATTTAGATTCTGGATACCCTGCTTTATGGATTGAGACTCTAGAGATAGATAGAGCTATAAAAGAACTTAGTGCTATAGCTATCGAAGATAAATATACAGTCTTCTCCTGGGATGTTGGAGCTGGATTTAAGAACTTAGATGGTGGTGGTATAGAACGTGAGACTGACCCTATAGTTGTAAGTTCATATCTTAATGATCTTCCAGATCAAAGTATTATATTTGCTAAGAATTTTCATAGGTTTGTAAACTCAGCTGAGATTTCTCAAGGCATACAGAATAACATCAATAGATGGAAAGCTTCTGGTAAATGCTTGATCGTAGTATCTCCAGTCTCTGATATTCCACTGGAGCTGGAGAGACTATTCACCCTAATTCAGTTTGATCTTCCTAATGATGAAGCTATCAAGGATAGGATCAGTTATGTAGTTAGGTCTTCTAAGCTAGAGGAGCCGTCTGGCGACGAATTAAGCACACTAATCGAAAGTGGAAGAGGGCTGACCTCATTTGAGATCGAGAATGCTTTATCCTTGAGCGTTGCCAAAAAGTCTAAACTAGATCCAAGTGTTGTCCTAGACCAGAAAGCTCAGTTAGTGAAAAAGAATTCTACCCTGGATTTTTCTGTTTTCTCAGAAAGCTTCGACCAGCTGGGAGGCTTGGATAATCTCAAGGATTTCACTTTGTCTACGATTAAATCGCCTATGTCTAGAGGCATAATGCTGCTGGGTGTTCCTGGCACTGGTAAGACTTGCTTCTGTAAGGCTTTAGGCAATGCGACGGGTATGCCTACTATTGTAATGGATTTTGGCAGGCTATTCGGGAGCAAGGTTGGTCAGACCGAAGCCCAGACTAGGAGAGCTTTCCAAACTATAGATGCTATGGCTCCTTGTATAGTGATGATTGACGAGATGGAGAAGGGACTTAGTGGTACTAGATCATCTAACTCGACTGACGGAGGAACTACTTCTAGGGTGTTTGGGACTTTCCTCCAGTGGTTGCAAGACCATAAGTCTAGAGTCTATACTGTTGCTACGATCAACGATATGTCTCAGCTCCCGCTTCCACTCTTGCGGGCAGAAAGATGGGATGCTATATTCTTTGTTGACGTACCTAATGCAGAGGAAAGAACAGCCATCTATAAAATCTGGAGCAATCACTTCGGCATCAATGAAGAGGAACCTGATCTAATTGTCAATTGGACTGGAGCTGAAATCCGAAGCTTGACTAGAATAGCTGCAATGAAAAACTGTAGCTTGTCTGAGGCTAGGAAATTTGTAGTTCCTATTTGCAGGTCTAATAAAGAAGCTATCAACCATCTCAGAAACGAAGCTTTGCAATTTGCTGTCCCAGCTTCGAAAGCTTTACAAGAAGACATTGATAAAGGAAGGAAGATATTAAGATGAGTCATATAACTACTATCAATACTAAATTCAAGAATATGCTCAGCTTAGAGAAAGCAGTCTCTAGGCTGGGATTTTCTATGGCGGAGAGAAGTAAAGAGACAAAATATTCAAAATATACCAGGTTCCATAACGCTTCTTATTTTGTTAGTGTCCCTGAAGCTCGCACACCGGTAGGAGTCATCGTTAATAAAGATGGATCCATTTCTCTGGAAACAGATTTCTATGACTCGGATGGGGCTGTCCTGCGTGAAAAGTGCGGATCAGGATTCAACAAAGTTAAACAAATGTACGCAGTTGAGGAAGCAAAAGCGGAAGCTAGAAAGAAGGGATATTCTGTATACGAACAGCATGACATAGACAAGGAAGAAACAATTAGACTGGTGATGGAGATTTAACTAAAAAGGCGGATATTTTTATGTCTAGGATAATAGTTGATGTTAAAGCTGATGGTACAGTTCAGGTGGAGACTAAGGGCTTCAGCGGTAAGAGTTGTTTAGAAGCATCTAAATTCGTAGAGGAAGCTTTAGGCCAAAAGATTAGTGAGAAACACACGGAAGAATTTTACACGGACAGAGAGATTGAGACTGATGTTAATGTAGAAAACTATGATTAGTCATGGTCAAGAAAAAAACAAGAAAATAGAACTAAGGATTTTACCAGGTGGCAGAATCGAGAGTGATTGGTGGACACCTGAGGTAGGCGATTTGATCTGTGCCCTTTGTGGTAAGTGTCAAGGGTGGAGAACAGAGGAGAAACCGATCGATTGTTTAGCTGGTAACCCTTGGTGTGGATAGGAGGAAAGTTATGTTTAAAGATGGCGTTTTAGTCGATCTTCACATTGGGTGGTGGAGAGCTCATAAGTCTTTGAGTGCTAATGACTTGAATATTCGGGAAGAGGATGTCCCTGACATTTTCAACCTGGGAGTGAAGCTTTTAATTCCTAAAGAAGAAAGGGCTAAGTTTAATAAGATAGAGCAAAGATCAAGAAAAAGACTGGAAGCTTACTCGTTCCCGTTCTTTGTTGGCACGACTTGTCGTTTCGTGCCGCTAAAGATGCTGGAAAATGTGATTCAAGATTTGAATGAATCCAAGAAGGAGTTTGACCAGCTGGTTGAGGAGATGCTGGATAACTATGACGACATTCGCGATGCTATGCTTGTCCGTTATCACGACATCAGGGAATCACTGGAACCCTTTTATCCGTCTCTCTCTTTGCTGAGAACAAAGTATTATTTTAAATGGAATGTCTTTGAGATAGGAGAAGCAACTGAAGCTTGTACTGCTGAGCTGACTGCGGAGTACGAGAACTTCAAGAGAAGGCTGAACGATGAGTTTAATTCTTTCGTGTCCGGCGCGGTTAAAGACTTGAGGTCAGAGGTTTCTACTACTTGCGATAAGCTCCTCAAGAAAATAGAAGGAGGAGAGATAATCAAGGAGCAGACCCTGACTTCAGTTAAAAATGTAATTGATAGATTTGATAAGCTTAACTTTGTAGGAGACGGTAAAGTTTCAGAGTCTCTTGATGTTCTTCGTTCGTCGTTAAGCTCAGTCAGTGGTAAGGACATATCCAACGACGTCAATATTAGAGGCAGAGTATCAGACTTAGCCAAGCAAGTATCTAGGAGTGCTAAAGACCTTAGTGATATTGATGAAGTTACCGGAGAGTACTTAAGGAGAGTGAGGATCAGAGACAATGCAGAGAGAGCAGCTTGAGAAGGGTAAGATCTTTGAAACTATTGTAGGTTCACATTTATATAACCTCAACGAGGAAGATTCAGATGAGGATTATGCTGGGGTTATCATCCCAGGGAAAAGTGTGATCATTGGTCCCTTCTTTCCCTTTGAGCAATTACAAGGTCCTGGTGATAGGGTTTTGTATAATATTACTAAAGCGTTTAAATTATTTGCTGACGCTAACCCTAACATGCTGGATCTACTATTTGCTCCTGAGGACAAGTGGCTCTGTGCAACTAAGCACTGGGAAGAAGTACATGCTCACAAAAACCTGTTCTTATCCACTAAGATTAAGTTTACATATAGTGGTTATGCGATGGCTCAGCTAAAGAGAATGTCCAGGCATAGAGATTGGTTGTTAGCACCTCCTGGAGCTAAGCCAAAGCGAGAAGACTATGGTTTGACAGAAAGACCACTCATACCTACGGAGCTAAGAAAAGCAGTTCTATCGATACCCTCTAGATACTTATCAGAAATAGTGGTTGAGGAAGCAAAGAAAGAAGCTAGGTACCACAGTGCTATAGTTGAATGGGATCAGTACACTAAGTGGATAAAGAACAGAAACCCAGCTAGAGCTGAAACAGAGAAGCTGGTAGGTTACGATACCAAGAATGCTATGCACTTAGTTAGGCTTATGAAGATGGCTAAAGAAATAATAACTACAGGAGAAGTGAATGTAGTTAGAACAGATGATAGAGAAGAGCTGCTAGACATCAAGCATGGCAAAAGAAGCTATGACGAGCTAGTAGCTTGGGCAGAGGAGCAAGATAAGGAACTAGATAATATTTACGAATCAGGAAAATCACCATTACCAAAAACCCCCGATACCAAGAAACTGAATGAATTGTGTGTCGAAGTAATAGAAAGTTATTGGTCCGCTTAAATAAAAAAAAATACACCCTGGTCATACGACCAGGGTGTATTTTTTTCCACGGATGATCAGCCCCTCACCGAGGAGCTGATCAAGCTCCACGTTCGGAGAGGGACCCAACGGCCCCCTCTCCGAACGTGGAGAAATTCCCCCCCCGGGAGCTCAACTATATCCCAGGAGGCAATCAATTCCCTCCCCGAGGGGAGGTATATTTTAATCGTTAACATCCCTCCTCCTTCTTTTTTTTACCTCTAGGAAGAGCCTATCTCCTCCTACACTATTCTTATACAAAAAAAAAAGGGGTGGCTTAGCGCCACCCCTTGGGAAACCCCTCGGGGAGTTTCCCCAGATTTACCCGGTAGAATTCTACCGGGTAATCTTTTGCCGCCTCCGCCGAGAGGATCTTCCCCTCGGGGAGACGACCTCCCCGGAGTTGGGCGACTACGACGCCCAACTCTGCCCTCGCACAGGGGGATTCCTCCCCCCAGCAGGGTTCACACATACCTCTATCCCCCCTGTGTGGACAGGGGGGATATACCCAAACATTTTCCCGCCGCATTTCTATGCGGCGGGAGAGGGCGAACCTGCTTGTCAGCAGGTCCGCCATCCCCTGGTGCCCAATACTGGGCACCAGGCTCCAGATGCCCATATAATAATATGGGCACCAGCTCTCCCCGCAGTCTATCGCGCCCGAATTTTCGCACCCCTCACAGGGGTGCGTATCCTCCGCCCAGTGGCGGAGGAGACTTCCTACGAAGTCCTCCCCGATGGGGAGGACTAAGACGCTACTCGCCGTACGCGGCTCCAGCATTTGTAGACTGAAACTGCTAACTAGTTTCATTTTTTTACCCTCCTTTTTACCTCGTAGGAAGAGCCTACCTCTTCCTACACTATTCTTATACCAAAAAAAAGAGGGAACTTAAAGCTCCCTCTTTTTTAACCAGCTTTCGATGGCTTCTAGGGTAGGCTCTAGTCTGCCATCCACTACCTCTTCCTCCACCCTTTTTTTCACTTCACCTACCTTGGGGCCAGGAGAGAGATTCAACTCTCTCATGACCAGTTCCCCTGTGCCTTTAGGCAGCACAGTGGATTTCGCTAGGAACTCAGGGACTGTTTCCAGTCTATCTCTTAATTCATTTATTTTAGAGATAGCTGCAACTACCCTTTCTGGGTTCTGGGAGGTGATGTCTGCTCGGGACAGAGCCAGTACATCATACATCTCATCCCCCAGTTCCCTTCTCAGCCTTCTAACAGCTGAGTCACTCCACTCGCTAGTCTCATATACGTTTGGCCGCATATGGAGCCTAATCAGTTTCTCTATATGAGCAGTTCTCTCACTGCTCATTTTGAATCTGTTGGCTATCTCTAGCCACATCTCGGCCCCAACTTCTTCATGCCTATAGAAGTGGACGCCGCCCTTTGACACTGACTTCGTTTTCCCTTTGCCAATGTCATGCAGCAGACCTGCCCAACGCAGGTCTGGGGTGGCTTCTATAGCCGCTGCCACTTTGAGGGAGTGCAGCCAGGCGTCCTTCGAGTGGAATTCACCCTGGCTGATTCCCTCTAGATCTACTAGCTCAGGTAGCATCTGCTCTAGTAGACCGCTTTCCTTCATCAGTTCCAGAGCTTTTACTAGGTGCTTCCCTAGTAAAAGTTTATCCATCTCCATCAGCCACCTTTCCCTGCTGATGGAGTTGATTAGACCCCGCTTCCTTCGGATAGCTTCCATCGTGTAGCTATCCGGTTCTAGGCCGAATTTCGCGACGAAGCGGAAGCACCTGAGCATCCTCAGGGGGTCATCCCTGAAGGTCAGGTGTGGATCCATCGGGGTCCGGAGGATTCCTTTTCCCCAGTCTGTGACCCCATCGAAGGGGTCAATCAACCCTTTGGGGGACAATGCCATTGCATTGATGGTAAAGTCCCTCCTTTCTAGGTCGGTTTGAAGATCTTGCCCAAACTCGACCTCAGGAAATCTACTCAAACTTCTGTAGATTTCCTTCCGAAAGGTGGTAATTTGGAAATTCTCACCTTCTATCGTTCCGAAGGCGATTCCTAGGGTCCACACTTTCCGACCGTCCTTCTCTAGGATCTCGATACTCTCCTCGGGGAGAGCATCGGTTCCGAAATCCCAGTCTTCAATATCCTTCAATGGGATTCCTCGAAGGATATGATCTCGTACAGCTCCTCCTACTAGGAAGAGCTCCTTTCCAGCATTATTAAACAGTTTAAATAATCTTTCCATCGCCCCCTCCTTATTTAAGTTTGGTTCATATATATCTTATACCAGATACTAAAAAAAGGGGCTGGTAAGCCCCTTTTGATTTTTAAACCTTGAACGGGAGTTCCTTGCAGCGAAATCCGGCGGCGCTGATGTGACCACCACCACCGAACTTCTCTGCGAATACCCGGACGTTAACTCCAGTAGCGGAGTATAACGTCACTTTCCACTCTGTGCCTTCCCATACGATCAAGGCACAGATCGGGTATTTCTTGACCAATTCCCCGAAGGTTTCCGACCCCATCATCGTTACCGCGTTGATGACGAAGCAGTTAAGACCTTCGAGGGTTGCCTCGTACCCGGCTTCCTGCCGGGCCTTTTCGCAAAGCATCTTCTGGAAATCGAGCACGATCGTCCCCCGGAGCTGTATATCATATACATCTCCGTTGGAATCATCCAGAAGACGGTCCCAAATTGGGGACATAGGATTAATGTCTACCGACATCAATCCTGCATGGAACAGCTCCGTTTCTGTTCCATGTCTCCACAGCCAGGCGTCTCGATCACTAATGAGCGTTATTGCTCTGGGAGTTTTACTCCCAGGGAATAGGAGCTCCCACGTCAGTTCACACGCCGCTTTCTCTGTCGATAGACTAGTGGTCGGAATTGGATATTTGTATTTCCCGACCAGCTCCAGGGATCGTGGGTGATGGTCCACCCACATGATCTTCCTCGTTCTTTCCTGGAGCTTATCCATCTCCTCGACTGACAGTGAGTAGTCTACTATGACTACATCACTATCTTTGGCAATGGACTCGTAAGGGATTTCTCCCTTATAGTCCATTTCAACTAAATTTAACTCCACAAGGAATTTATTAACCTTGTGGTAGTATAGGACGACTGCAGCCGACGCCCAGCCGTCCGGATCATTGTGGTGGATGATCGTTAACATCTTCCCTCCTTTGTTTATGAGAGCAGCCAATCTATTCTCGTATAGTTTACTTATACCAAAAAAAAGAGGATGGGGTTTTCCCTCCTCTTTTCCCCCCAGATTCTATCCACACGTAGTGGCCATCCGCTCTGGGGAGCGTGGACCACTTTTTCACGCCCGGTTTCGTCTCAAACGTAGCGAGGTCCTTCACCGGGAAGTTTCCCTCGCCTTATAACGCCGCGTTCGCCAGGCTTCGGGGGAGGGCCGTGAACGCGGAAGTATCTCCGCTCCCCCTAGTAGAAGGAATGTGTTTCCTCCTACACTATTCTTATACCATATTTTCGCATTTTGTTAGGCATGTTCTGTAGAAACTATTTCTTCTTCGGTAAGCCTCCTTTGGTATTCATCCCCACATTCTAGTGCAATGTTTACCATCAATGAGAAAAGATCTTTTGGATCTGTAGGAAGCTGACCATTAAATCTAGCTAGCTGAGATCTAATAACTCTACGCTCCTTTTCTTCGAATGGTTCGAGTACTTCCACGGTCTTTCTCCTCTTATGTAATTATAAAATGATCTTCATGAATGGTTACACGCTTTAGTGCAATCTCATCATTATCAACAACTATATAACCTAGATGGTTTGCGTCTACCCAGCATCCAGGATTAGCTACGGCTACTCCTCCACTAATGTTCATTCTGGTATGATGAGTGTGCCCATAGACCATTTTATTAAGCCGGTATTTATTAGCTAATTCTATTAGGTGAGGTAAGTAATTATCACTGTTTGAATGCCTTCCTATCTTCTTTAGCTTATCCATTGTCTTAGAAAACCATAGGTCTACATCAGGTCTAACTTTTTCTAGCAGACCCCCTAGTTTACCTATAGCCCAAGCTAGCTTCCTATTCTTTGAGATAATAGGATCAAACATGTCTCCGTGAGTTAATCCTAACTTTTGATCCTCTAGGATTACGAAGGGCCTAGGTGGCAGTGTAATTTTATGATAATCGTTTCCAAGGCTCGCTTGTAAAGTTAGCCACAATGGGTGTACTGGGTCATGGTTGCCAGTTATGAAAATTACTCGGCTTGGGACCATCACTATTTTTTTTAGCAGCCATTGGTAAGCACCCTTTATTTCTACGGATGAGCATTGGTTGAGTTCTAGAGTGTCACCGTTAAATATAACGATGTCCCCATGCTCAACAATTTCTTCGTAAAGCATAGATAAAGTTAAGGCAAAGGGACAGAAGTCGTCCCTTCCTCCCCTTTTTAGCACGAATAAACCATCATCTTCGTTATAGAGTGAGTCAGCTAAATGGAGATCAGAAAATATTATGATTTTCCTTTGACCAGTACCACGTATTAAATAAGGGCTAAGATTATCCATATCATCTCCTCCGTTTAAGCACAAAATACTGCTGCTGCTAGCACAGTTGTCCACCCGTTCTTAACGGTATCAGCCTTAGTTGTGTTCATAGTTTTAACTTCCAGTCCAGCAATCTTGAAGCTATCCTTTTTCTCGTTATAGTTAGTGTCCAAGTTGAATGGGACCCCAAGGGTAGTGGCAAGCATTTGTGCTGCCAGATCTTCAGCGAATTCTCCAGCTTGCTGCTTAGTTTTCCCAAAACAGTGATGCTCAGAGATATATCCGTGGGATAGCCGGTTTTTAGCTTGCGCTATCCCAACGGATGCTGACATAAGTCTGCCAGGTTCGCTGGAGCTTATTTTAGCTAGGACACAAAACAGAATCTGTCCAACTTGAAGCTTCTTAAGCCCAGCTGGCTTGCTTATTATTTGGCAGTTAGGAGGGATGATGCTGGACACTTGCACTAGGTTGTACTTAGCAATATCAGCGTCTCGCAGAGCTTCCTCAAATGAAGTAAGCTCCGCCCTAGCCGATCCTTTGCCGCTAGTTAGGAACAGCATCTTAGGAACATACATGTTTTCTCCTGTGGTTAGAACTGATTTTTGTGGATTAGCTCAAAGGCTTTCTTGATTTCTTCGATCGGTCCCTCAAAGGTTATTTTGAGGTTAGTTGAGTTACTATCAGTTGTCATTAGAGGTGAGGCTTCAACGTTTGAATCTTTTCTTTGACGATAGTTTTTATACGGTTTTAGCTTTGATATTGCTTCGTCCACTTCGTCCGGGTCGTAGTAGTTGTTATTTAATAGTTTAAATGGTTTTATTAGATTTCTTCTGGACAAGGTGGCGATGGTTGTGTATGAGGCGCCGTATTTGTGTAGGATCTCCGTTGTTGTAATTTTGCCCTTAATTTGGTTTTTAAGTTTGTTTACTTCCTTTGCGGGTATTAAATATTGGGATATATTACCACTTACTTTTTGCTTTCTTGCGGGAATCTCCCCGCGTTTAATCATCCTAGCAATTGTAGACTCACAAACCCCAAACTCCTTACACACTTGTTGGCGTGTCATTTCTCTTTGCATCATTTTTCTCCTCTTTTGTTTTGACTAGTTTGATTGCCCTGTCTACGCAGTCGGCACAGACTCCAACACTTCCCTCTTTATGGAAGATTACCAGTACCCGGTCAAACAAAGCAGATGCTTTATTACCGTTAACTTCCTTCTCTTTGGCGTGTGAACACCAAATGCAGTCTAGGTCATCGTCTGGTTGAATCTCCTTAGTTAAGTATTTATTGGTTTGTAATTCAAACTCTAGGAAGGGCCACAGCCCACCGATGTCAAATTCCCATATTATGCTTTCACCTAGCTTCTTTTTCTCCATACTCTCTCCTTATGTTTTTTGCTAGTTTTAGTACTTTCTCGGCGTAGCCTTCCGCCCCTCCACTATATTTTTTAAGTGCTGCCGTTAGATCATGGTCTAAAAGGAGGTAGTAGTGTATGAGGATTGAACACCCCTGTCTAATGTTGCAGGTGATGTCAAATGAGGTATTAGGCCAGATCTTGGAATGAGTTTGCATTAATCCTTTAGCTCCAACTGAGCTGATAGCTAAAGGATCAAAACCACTCTCCCATCGGATGATGGACCAGATGATCTCCTCATCGATACCAGAAACAGAAGCACATTTTTCCACTTCTTCTGCAATGATGTTTTCTTCATCTTCTCCTAGAGTCGGGTTGTGTAAGCGAGCAAACTCTATATATTTGTTGGGTGGTTCTGCTGGCTCCGGTGATATTGGTGTAATTTCTCCTTTGCTCATAGCAATTAAAATAAAGACAATAGATGCTCCGCTTAGCCACAGTATCAATGACTTCTTGTTTGCATTCATAATTTACCCTCCAGTTGTTAGTCAAAAGATAGTACTATTAGCTTATACCATCTTTCCATTGTATTGATTTTTAGTATAATCTATAATTAAATTAATAGACATGGGAAGAGAACAACTATTTACAGGCAGACAACAGGATATTCCTCTAGATACTTTGATCCAATTCCTCAGAGAGTTGTTTAAAGAGCATCCTGAGTTGCCTTACAGCGATGATATTAGACTTACTAAAATTAGGATTATGGATGTCTATTCTCTGCGTTTACAGGAACCCGAGTTATTTCCAGCTATAGCTATTCGAAGACTTCCTCATAGATGGTCAAGAAAAATGATAGGAAGGCTTAAAGGGTTGTCTAGGAAATTGAACGAGAAGTCTCAGATGGACTTTGTTTATGGGAGTTGCGTGGCTCAATGCATCTCTTCTGAGGGTTTGGAGGCTGAGCAGATAGCTTCTATTGTTTTTCATTCACTAGTAATGTTCAAAGCTGATTTGGCTAAAGGTGGATTGTATATGCTGGAAGTAGCTGAACTAGGAGAAGAAACACCAATAGAAATGTCTTCAGAGATAGAAACAGTAATGGTTCCAGTTACGCTTAGATATATTTACCCGGTTAGCTGGAAGATTTCTCCAGAAAGCGCTGAACCGTTTACTGATTTCACTATAGAGTCTAATTTATTTACAATTATTGATCCGCTTGAAAATGGGGATTGACTCTTATAGTGCCATATTATATACTTGATTATATGAGAGTGCGTGGATTATAATTTTTTTGAATTAAAAGGAGTTACTAATGGCAAGGTTACAGAAACCGCATACTGAGCTTTATGTGTATTATACAGCTGTTTCCTCTACGCTTTCCGCTCCTGAGCTTCCGGCTTGTATAGTGGGGCCTTGTTATCAGGTCGAGAGAGGGGTTTTAGCTGGGGCTTGGGATTTAAGTCAGACAACTTACACTTACCCGAGTCAGGAAGCTGGAACGGCTGTCGATACTTCTTCAGTGACAGTTACTCTCAGTGATTCGGATAATAATGAATATAGCCTTCCTTACGAGTTACTAGCATCTAAATCCGGAGGGGCATTGTCACAGCAGGGCAGTAACTGGAAGTTGGTTTTTACACACACGGCTTCAGATTTGGATATTAGAAGTGGTGACCAAGTTACTTTCTCGTCTCCGGTTATTCCTTCGATTTCACCTGAGACGATGACTGTAGATACGTCTTCAATGTCTGACGTTGGCGGCGGAAGCTATCAGTACACACTAGTTTCTACGGAGACAACTACTGACATTAATAGCTATGACGATGTTATTTTTGACATTGACATCTGCGTTCCAACGATCTCGACGGCTAGTGTGATTGTTCCCGCTAGAGTCGGCGGGATTCTTCCGGAAGGAAACATTTACCTGACTTACAGGGCATTTTATGCAAACAAGAACGTTTACAGGGAGATTACTTCCGAGGACGATATCACTGACTATATTGGAGGAAGGGACGTTCTTAATCCCCTTGGCTACGCTGTTGGTGTTGCTTTAGATAATGCGGTTACCTCTGTCTACGCATTTGGGGTTTCTACTGATGATGCAACTGGACACTCTGAAGCTAGGGATGAGTTAGAGCTGCACGAGCCTTATGCCATCGTTCCTCTTACAACTGGTGAAACAATTAAGCAGGCTTATAAGACACATGCAGTTAATATGAGCTTGCCTGCTAATAAGAAAGAAAGAATAATCTGCTTAGGAGCACAGGGGATTGACTGGTATACAGACGTGCTAGTGAGCCAGACTGGTAATATAGTTGACAATGGAGATGGTACGGCTACAGTAACTTGTACTGATTCTTCTCCTCAAGTTGGACAGTATGTGAATGTTTCGGCTCCAGCTAGAGTTGTTGGAAGATACCTGATTACTTCTAAGGATGGTACTAATTTGGTGATCACCCAGGATATTGGGGCAACTGTTTCTTCAGTTAACTACAAAGTTGAGCGGTCTACCACTAAGACAGAGAAGAGAGATGCTGCTGCTGCTTATGCTACAGCTTTTGGAACTAAGAGAGTTGTATGCGTGTTCCCACCGGTTCTTAGTGACGGTACGAATTCTCTGACTTCTATGTACGGAGCAGCTGCTATTGCTGGTACGGTTTCTGGTATATCTCCTCAGGTTCCACTGTCTAACACTTCGATCTCTGGATTTACTGGAAGGACTTATTCCAACGACTATTTCACTGAGACTAACCTAGATTACATTGCTGGAGGCGGAAACTTGATCCTAGTCCAGGAAACTGATGGAGCAGCTTTGATTATCAGGCATCAGCTGACAACTGATGTTACTAGTTTAGATACTAGAGAGCTTTCTCGGGTTAAGAATACCGACTTCGTTGCGAAGTTCTTGAGATCAGTAGTGAAGAACTATCTTGGTAAGTATAACGTGACTGATGAGCTATTGAATGTTCTAAAGTTAGCTTTTGATGGGGCGTTTACTTATCTACGAAGGCAAAGAGCGCCGCGAGCTGGCGGGATAATTCGGTTTGGACGCTTGACAAGCATCAGTGCGGCAAGCGATACTGTAACTGCCGTGATAGAAGTTGGGATTGGATACCCATTTAATGTCGCAGTTATTAACTTGTATGTAAGCTAAGGAGTTAAGGAATGGCAACTATATCAGATTGGGATTTTAAAGAAAAGAATGTTGAGTGGGACGCTTTTGAACCAGATGAAATTGTAAGTGCCGAGTCTACTTTGATTGCGGCAGGTGCACCTACGTGTGAAGCAACCCAAGATACGACTTTCGATGTTTATCCGATTGGGTTAGTAGAAAACTTTGGGCTTACTTTGGGGAATCAGCTCCAGAGGATCTTTGAGATTGGGTCAGCCAAGTCAATTATCATACCGGGGAGACTCATCGGATCAGCAACAATTGCACGTATAATTTATGATTCAAAAACACTTCTTCGAGTTCTTTACGCTATTTATAAGGTGTCACTTACAGATGAGTCAGATGATGAACTGTCAGGCTTTAGTGCAACTGCGGTTACCGTCAAAAATGATCCAGGGAAAGATCACTTTTGGCTTAATCTCGACTCTGATATGTTTAGATATCCGTTTGGATTAGCTTTGTTTTTTAGAACAAAGAATAACGTGAATGTTGGTGGTGTTTACTTAGAGAATGCTTTTATCGGAGGCACACAGTTGACTATCAATGCTGGTACCGATATTTTAGCTGAAGGGGCTAACCTTCAGTTTACAGAAATGAAACCAATTACAGTTAAATCACAAGCAGAAGCAGAAGCTTAACAGCTAAGTTTTTATAGGTAATAACGGAAGGAAGGAAGCATGGCTGATATACCCAAAGACCCAGT
>Ga0180432_10001631_pt1 | contig 35124 bp, 29 predicted proteins | sample SS_ome_10_FD_132414 | JGI IMG/M metagenome (GOLD analysis project Ga0180432, IMG submission 132414) | Hypersaline lake sediment archaeal communities from the Salton Sea, California, USA - SS_1_MS_2 metaG | ecosystem: Environmental > Aquatic > Non-marine Saline and Alkaline > Hypersaline >... | reverse complement strand
GCTGCTCAGCTGCCAAAACTCGAGAAGAATAAGAACGTTCGTGAAGAGGGTCAGTTCAACGAAGATGCTGTCGAGCTCTCCGGTGCTGACGAGGGAGAGTATATACGGCTTACGGAGTCCGGGCATGAGCTTGTCGTTCTCAAAGGAAACATCCGGATGAAATCCGGGAAGATAACGGTTCATGCCAAAAATGTCGTTTATAACCGGAGAACCGGCGACATCACCTTTTCTGATGATGTTCGTTTTGAGGATGGCGGAAATATCTTTTATGCTGATAAATGTATTTACAATGTGAAGGATAAAACCGGTGTTCTCTACGGGGTTCGTTCTGAGCGTCAGCCTCTCTTCTTCTCGTCCGAGAAGATCCGGATCATTGATAAAAAAAAATACATCGGTGAGGGGATATACTTTTCAACCTGTAATCTGAAAAGACCGCACTATCACTTCAGAGTTGATAAAGTCTGGATACACAGTGATAAGAGGCTCATTGCCTACGACGCCATCTATGTGGTCGGTGATATGCCCCTCTTTTACTTTCCGGCCATTGCTCATACCGATGAGGGTATCGGTATAATCACTCAGTTCGGTCAGAGCATCAGGAGAGGCAATTTTATTCAGAATACCCTGCGGTATACCGCGGAAGACAGGAGCAGATGGAAGTATAAGCTGGATATTTACGAGAAACTCGGTTATTATGGAGGAATCGAATATGCGCATCAAACCCCATCGTATTCCCTTGAATTCTATCTCGCCGGAGCGCGCTTTAAATCGGTTGATGAAGATCTGAACAACACCTCGCAGTTGCCCGAAGAGAACTGGTACAAGTCAATTCTGCGGTGGGATGCGGATTTCTTCAAAAGGCGAAAGGGGAATTCCCATATCAACCTGCAATTCGAATGGATGAACAACTGGGACTTCGAGAGGAATTTTGATAACCGGAATGAGCCCAGAACAACCATCGAGATGATTCGATTTATACCGAGAAATATTTTTGAGGTGAAACGATACCTCGACTGGAGCCTCACGCTCAGTGATCGCGGAGACCGCCATAATGTGAGCCTCTCGATGAAAAGGCAATGGATGTGGAATGATACCCTCAATCCTGATGATGTGGACGACTATACTATGAGAGGGCTCTATAAACCGCTTTACGATCAGATTCCCGAATTCAGCGCTTCCTATAATGGCACCATACCCCTCTTCAGTTATGCTTCGGAGGATAAGGGGAAGAATGAGCAGTTTCTGAACTGGAATCTGTATCTCGGTGGTAATTCCTACAAGCAGTATCTTCTCGGCGAGCATTTTCGTACCACCTATACCTACAACGGCTTCTTGAGCATCAACACCGTTTTCCCACTTCTGAACGTGCTGAGCTATATGCCGGGGCTCAAGGTGGGGTTCAATGCTCAGCGTATTGAAGATCCCAATGAGCTGTCCAGAGAATCGAGTGAAGAGGCTGCTGAAAAAAACAGCTTTCAATATATAGATTCGACGCAGACCCTGAAAATCGGATTCACGCAGTACTATCTGCAGGCAACGCATGTCTATCGCCGCTCCTATCTGGAGGAGCGCGTGGTGCAGCCTTTCGTTCACGAGAAGCTGAACTATTTCGAGGGCGGTCTCTTCCTCTTTCCGCTGGATGGTATTACGATGACGGTTACCACGAGCTATGACGCCCGGAGGGAATTTCCCTTTGAGGATGAGCGCTGGCGAGATGTGGTGGTGAAGAACAATGTCTTCTTCGATTTCTATAATTTTTTCAAGGGCAGCTCGTTGCTTCAGAAGAGGAAGGGGCTCTTCTATTCGGGAATCGCAATAGCCAACGACTATACGTATATTGTGAAGGATAAGACATCCGGTTATAATACCCTGGATGTCTCTTTTACGACGGGAAACTTCTACTTGCTCGGCATCAGGCGGGTGAATAATATTGAGCTGGGGTATAACTGGTTTCACGACTTTCGTTTCCCCTTCAGAGATACCATGGGAATTCGCTGGAACTTCAGCGCTGAATTGTCTCGACTCTGGAGAATAAACATCGGCGGTACTTCTCAAGCTGATAGATCCTATCTCCTGTATGATAAAAGGGAAACCACCCCCTTTGATGAGTTTGAGAGATCCTTCTATTTTTACGATAAGAAGAAATCGGATAATGCGGTTTTTACCCTGAGGAATTTCTATATTGATATTCTTCACGATCTCCATTGCTGGGAGGTTGGTCTTTCATATCATCTGGAGCGGTCGATAGAGCGGGTCGGGGAGAATAATCGTGACAGGTTGATTTATTATGAGCAGCGGATATTCATTACGCTCCGGATGAAATCATTTACCGAGGTCGGCGTAACCGGTGCGCAGATTTACGGGACGGGAGAGGAGGTGCAGCATTGATGTGCCGATAGACTCACTTTAATGAGAATCCGGCAATAAAAACGGTGTTCAGTGGTGTTCAGGAATGAAACATGCTATGTCGGTAATAAAACATGCTGCAGGAAAAAATATTTGCTAAATTTATTTGACAAAAAAAATCCCACTTCTGTACATTTGTTCTAAATTTTATCTGACACCGCTGTGCTGTTCATATATTATATATATAGTATAAGCATATCCTTCTCTCGTAGATAAGAAGGCTACTTTAATAAACGGATTAGTGTTATGGGTACAGAATATGAAAAAGATTTCGATGACGAAGTTTACGAGGATGATTTCTATGATGATAACTACAATGAAGAAGAGCTGATTGACGAGGATCATTATTTGGATGATGATGAAGAGGAAGAGGCTGATGACTGGGAAGAGGATGGTGATAAAAAAATAGATGTTAGCTATGCCTGTGAGGATTGCGATTATCGGTGGGAAGATGTAATCACGCGAAGAAAAGACGATCTTGACCTCTACGAAGAAACAACGACGGCCTGCCCCATGTGTGGATCCACGAATATAACGCAGATATGAACCTGAAAGAAATACGTATCAGGGGTGCGCGGGAACATAATCTCAAGAATATCTCGGTATCAATTCCAAGGGATAAACTGGTAGTGATTACCGGCCTTTCGGGATCGGGCAAGTCTTCGCTCGCGTTCGATACCATCTATGCGGAGGGTCAGCGTCGATACGTTGAATCACTCTCTGCCTATGCGCGGCAGTTTCTCGGCGTTATGGAGAAGCCCGATGTTGATCTGATTGAGGGGCTTTCGCCGGCAATTTCCATAGAGCAGCGGACGACACAGAGGAATCCCCGCTCCACGGTGGGAACCGTCACTGAGATATATGATTACCTTCGCCTGCTCTTTGCCCGCATCGGGATTCCCTACTGTTATATCTGCGGCAAAAGGATATCCTCCCAGTCAATCGATCAGATTGTTGAATCGCTCGTAACCCTCAAGAATGGAACCCGACTTCAGGTGCTCGCTCCTGTCGTTCGGGGGAGAAAGGGAGAGCATCTCGATAAGCTCGATTCCGCGCGCAGGGATGGATTCGTCAGGGCGCGAATAGATGGCGGGATACGTTCACTGGACGAAGAGATACGGCTCGAAAAAAACAAAAAGCATACCATCGAAATAGTTGTCGACCGAATCATCATGAAGGCGGGAGTGCGCTCGCGTCTCGCGGATTCTGTCGAAACGGCAATTGAGATAGCTGACGGTCTGGTGCTGATTGCCATGGATGATGATGAGCGGCTTTTTTCAACAAAGCTCTCCTGTCCCGATTGTGGCGTCTCACTCCCTGAGCTCTCACCGCGAATTTTCTCCTTCAACAGTCCCTATGGCGCATGCTCGAAGTGCGGTGGGCTCGGTATTATCATGAGATTTGATCCTGCTATGATCATCTCCGATCCTGAAAAATCCCTCAAAGAGGGTGCAATCGAGGTATGGGGCAAGACAACCAGCCACTGGTATCTCGAGCAGATAGAAGCGCTTGCGCGAAGTCTGCGGTTTGATGTCAACACTCCCTGGAAGAATCTGCCGGAAAACGTACGGGATATCATCCTCTACGGCTCCGGCAGCAAAAAGATAAACTATGATATTCGCCGATCGGATGCCGAGTATCGATTTTCCAGAAATTTCGAAGGAGTTATTCCGAACCTCGAGCGTCGATACCGTGAAACGCAATCGGAAGGCATGCGGGAGTGGATGGAAAGCTACATGACCCATCAACCCTGCGATGCCTGTGGGGGGAGACGCCTGCGGCCTGAGAGCCTCTCGGTGAAAGTAGCCAACAGAGCCATTAATGAAATAACCGATTTGTCGATTAAAGATGCGCATGAATTTTTCCAGGGAATACAGCTTACAGAGACAGAGGAGCAGATCGCCTCTCAAATAATGAAGGAGATTCGATTGCGGCTCAAGTTTCTTGCCGATGTCGGGGTTGACTATCTGACCCTTCAGAGATCCGCAGGGACACTTTCAGGTGGAGAATCTCAGCGCATTCGGCTTGCAACGCAGATAGGCTCGAGCCTCATGGGTGTTCTGTACATACTCGATGAGCCGAGTATCGGTCTGCATCAACGGGATAATCAGCGATTGCTGAATACCCTGAAAAATCTTCGGGATCTCGGGAACACCGTAATCGTGGTTGAGCATGACGAGAGTACCATCAGTGCGGCCGATTATATTATCGATCTGGGGCCGGGGGCAGGAATTCACGGTGGATATGTCGTCGCGCATGGTACAGTCGATGATATCATCAATCACAAGAAATCATTAACGGGTCAGTATCTCTCAGGGAATCTCCGTATTCCCTCACCGCCGGCGCGGAGAGAGCCGAAGGGATTTCTGGAGATTCGGGGGGCACGAGAGAACAATCTGAAAAATATAAATGTACAGTTTCCCCTCGGTGTGTTTACCTGTATTACCGGTGTTTCGGGATCGGGCAAATCCACGCTCCTGATCGAGATTCTCTATAAGGCGCTTTCGTCGATGATTATGCGATCCCGTGTATATCCCGGTGAGTTTGATGAGATCATCGGTCTTGAGAAGGTGGACAAGGTTATCGATATCGACCAGTCACCTATCGGGAGAACTCCCCGGTCAAACCCGGCAACCTATACCGGCGTTTTCACGCCCATACGAGAGCTCTTCTCGAAGCTTCCCGAATCGAAGGTTCGCGGTTACCGGCCCGGGCGTTTTTCATTTAACGTTGCTGGCGGGAGGTGTGAATCATGTCAGGGTGATGGCATCAAGAGGATCGAGATGCACTTCCTTCCCGATGTCTATATCACCTGCGAGGTGTGTAAAGGGAGGAGATACAATCATGAGACGCTGGAGATAAGATATCGGGGAAAGAACATTTACGAGGTTCTCGAGATGACGGTCGAGGAAGCGCTGGACTTCTTTCAGAATGTTCCCGCCATACATGCCAGGCTCGAGACGATTAATCAGGTGGGGCTGGGTTACATAAAGCTCGGCCAGCCGGCGACCACGCTTTCGGGAGGTGAAGCGCAACGGGTGAAGCTCGCGACGGAGCTTTCGAAGCGATCCACCGGGAAAACCGTATACATACTCGACGAGCCGACAACAGGATTGCACTTCGCAGATGTGCGGAAGCTCCTGGATGTGTTGAGCTCTCTCGTCGATAAGGGGAATACGGTAATGGTTATCGAACACCATCTCGATGTCATAAAAACGGCCGACTGGATTATTGATCTCGGTCCTGAAGGCGGGGACGGGGGAGGCCTCGTTGTTGCCGAGGGGACACCGGAGCAGGTAGCCCGGGTAAAACAATCGTATACCGGCACGTTTCTCAAGCGGATTGTGAAGAAGGAGCCCCCTTTCCCGCCCGGATAATTTCCGATATCACCTGTATACCTGCACTATCATCACCGTTGAGATAAAGAATCCCGTGACGCCGAGATAAAAAAGCGTATCATAACGCTTTCCGGTGAGTATGATTAATATGATGCAATTTTTAAGAGATTCATTCCATGAAAAAATCGGGTAATTCTTTTTAATGATTGACGATAAATATAAAAAGATTACTATTTCTGGTATTATGTCACCAGTGCTCGGTTTAACGCGAAAATCTTCGGGGGTGTTCATGGGATGAAGAAACGGGTAGCCCGGATGAGCTCCGGGGGTACCTCGGTCGTTTTCGCACTGCTGTTTCTGTTGACGCTCTTCTCATTCGAGGCCTACCCCCAATTCGATCGCCTCTCTCAATTCGAGAGAGCAAAGTCGTCATTCAAGAAGGGGATCCATTACTTTAACCGGATGCACTATCTCGCAGCTGTCGAGTTCTTCCGCAAAGCCCTTATTGTGTATCCCGATTATTATACCGCACGTGAGTATCTCGCCCGCTCCTATAAACTCGCCGGATTTGTTGATGAGGCTTTGAAGGAATGGCAGGCCTTATCGGAAAGTACCGCAGACAACATCGCTCTTCAGTACAAGATTGATGCGCTCCGATTTCGGAAAATTCCCGGCGCGCATACCCTCTCTTCGGAATTCGTTTTGAGTGATGAGTTCATTTCAGAGAAACTGGGGCGATACCGGTTTCCGAAACCGGTTGATATGGCTGCAGACGGGGAGAAGAATATTTATATTACCTCCTTCTCAACAGGCAAGCTGGTCAAGATCGATGCAAATGGAGAAGGGGTATCCCTGTACAGTGCGGGTATTCAGAGCAAGCTTTTTGGGATTGATGTCTATAAAAAGAAAATCGCCGTTTCTGATTTCCACAATGATACCGTCTATTTGATGAATCTCAACTTCGAGAAGGTGAAGAGTATCGGGAAAACGGGCAATGGTGAGGGGCGCTTCCACGGGCCGGAGGGCGTCAGCTTCGATCGCAGCGGTAATATCTTTGTGGTTGATTCGGGCAATAACCGGGTGCAGAAATTTGATCCCGGCGGCAGGTTTATCCTCGCTTTCGGGGAATATGGTGACTATGAGGGTCAGTTGAAGAATCCGACCGATCTCACTCTCTATCGTCAGAGGGTCTATGTTACCGATACGGGGAACAGGAGGCTGTCCTGTTTCGATGATTCCGGGAACTTCATCCGGAATCTCTCAATTGACGGTCTCGAAAAGCCACGGGGAATAAGCAGCGGGAGAAAGGGACTTCTGATTTCAGATGAGGCAAAAGGGTTGTTGTTCTATGATGTGGAGAATGAGAGAGCGATATGGCCGGAGATGTGGAAGGGTGCTGACAGAAATTTCTCGAGGCTGATTGCGTCAATCTATGACCGTGACGGGTTTCTCTATTGCCTCGATTATAATTATGAGCGGGTATTTGTCTTTTCGCCGATAGAAGCGCAGTACAGTAATCTCGATGTGGAGATAACATCGGTCGATCTGAAAAAGTATCCTGTTGTGGCGCTCTATGCACATGTACGGAATAAGCGGGGCAATCCCGTCTATGGATTGAAAAGTAGAAATTTTACTGTCGTGGAAGATGGCGCGACCATCTCGGGGATATATGTTGACTACCTCAAGGATAAAGCGGTATCGGCGTCTATGGTCCTCTGCGTCGACCGATCGACGGACAATCGTCCCAATCACAATGATATTCCCTGGGTTGCCGAATTCATTTTAAAGAAGATGCGGAAGAACGATTCAATTCAATTGATGAATTTCAACAGTGATTCGTGGATTGGCAGCAACTTCGATTGGAGTCGTCGAAGAACGCTTCACGCCCTCAAGAAGAGAGATTACGGCAGCGGGAAAAACATCGGTCTCGCTCTCTATAATTCGATAAATAATCTTCTTCCGAAAATCAATCGCCGGGCGGTTATACTCGTTTCAGACGGAGAGGTAACCGATGAATCATTCCAGCGGTATACTGTGGATAACGTCATCGAGTTTGCCCGAAGCCACCATATTGCAGTACACTGCATTACGTTCAAGAGAGCCTCCTCCCCCTTGAGAAGAATAGCCGAAGAAACCGGCGGTTTCATCCTGCGTGCAAATGATATCGACGAGCTGCGGAGCCTCTATGACCGAATACGAAACATTGAGGAGTACCGGTATGTTATTGTCTACTACAGCTTTAAGATGTCGGACGTAAAAGGGTGGTGGTCGGACCTGAAACTGGAAGTGAACTACAAGGGACAGCGGGGCATCGAGTGGGGAGGTTATTTTGTACCGGAGTGAACACGATAGCTATGTTCGGTCGCGCGACAGGTTGATCGCTCACCTGCGGACAAAATGCGGAATAACTTCGGCTCATCTCCTGGAAGTGATGAGCCGGGTTCCCCGGCATTTCTTCGTTTCCGAAGCGCTGCGATACCGGGCCTATGATGATATAGCACTCCCCATCGGCTTCAAGCAGACGATCTCAAAGCCGTCGACAGTCGCGCGGATGGTTCAGGCCCTCGAATTGACCGGGAAGGAGCGTGTTCTTGAGATCGGTACCGGCTCGGGGTATCAGTCGGCAATTATAGCTCACCTGACCGAGAGGCTCATTACTACCGAGAGAATAGGTGAGCTGTACAGCCGGGCATGGGAGAAGCTCATCGTAAAGCTCCGGTATAAGAACATTCTTCTGAAATGCAGCGGCGACTTTAACAGCGTCGGGGACGGTTTTGATTCAATTATCGTATCGGCCGGCGCTGAAATTCCTCCTCGTGAGCTCTTTCATCGCCTTGCCGAAAATGGAACGCTGGTAATTCCCGTTGGCAGCGGGGAAACACAGACACTGAAGAGATATGTGAAAAGGGGAGATACCGTTATCGAGGCGGACCTGGGAGAGGCCAGCTTCGTCCCCCTCATCGTTCATTGAAGGCCGTCGCTGTCCTCATCGTCCCTCTCCTATGGCAATGGCAGATGAAAGCGATCGGGAGCGATACTCCTCCTCAATAATCGCTGCAATTAATTGAAAAGAGAAATTCTAATCGTTGCTCCGGAAGGTATAAAACTGTTTACGGGGAGTGTCTGCAAGATGCTGTTGCGTTCGATTTCTATCGTTTCAATACCGGTTGTCCCCTGCGGTTTTAAGAAGCACCCAGCACTTTCCTCAACCACTGCAGTGACTTTATGAACTGTTCATCGCCCCCCGCCGAGTTGCCCTCATCGGGATATACCTCGATGGTTTTATCGGTCAGAAGATGATTGAAAAGGGCAAAGACACACTCAGGCGGCGAGATGGTATCTTTGAATCCAACTATCGCGAGTACGGGACAACGAATCATATCGGCAAAATTTATGGCGTCATAATAGGTGAGATTCTTTTTTACCTGGTTTTTTTTCGCTTTATGATTTGCGATAAATTCATTTATCTCATTGGTGGCATCGCTCGTTGAAATATTCTGATACAGGGGGAGATAGCTGAATGAGGGGGTGTCCAGTACAAGCGCTTTTATCCGCTCTGAAAAGGCAGCAGTGAAGAGTGCCAGTGCCGCGCCGAGACCTTTCCCGATAATACCGATTTCACTGCAATCTAAATTATTGTTTAAACGGAGTGCGTCGATAGTCCGGTAGGCGTCAAGGTACACTTCTTTTATATAGTAATTATCCTTTTCAAGAATGTTCTCGATGATATATCCCGGTGAGGTGACTTCCTCTTCGGGCTTCTTTTCGAGTATATCGTGACCGCGTAATCGCAAATAGAAATAGGCCATTCCGCCTGTCAGCAGCTTCGGGTTGTAGAGGAAATCCCTGTTGTAATCGTGAATGAGGACAATGACCTTGGCCCGTTTTGTGCCTCTCGGATAATAGAGATCCCCTGAAACCGCTGACCTGTTCGATCCCTTGAAGGTGACGTTAAAAAAGTCGTATTTCATCGAGGACTTTCGAATGATCCTCTCGTAGTGAGGCTCAATGGAAACGCTCTTCATCTCTTTGATAGCATTTGCCCAGAACTGATTGAAATTTTTTTCTCTGTCAAAAGGTGGAAGATGAAGAAAAAACCTGTCGAAATCGTTGGTAGTCGACATTTCACAACCCGCATCACATGTTGATTATCTTGTAGAGGAGATAGTAGTTTGAGCTCATAAGAAAATAGACTATATAAACGAGGAGAGAGACGATAATCAGAAATACACCGATTACCGAAAGTGCCTTGAACGGTCTCAGCGCCATGCGCCTGATAATCGCGGCGGTATGCATTCCCCCTTTTCTTAATTCATATATCTTACGAACGATGAGATATATCATGATCAGGAGCAGTGAGATCCAGATAGCGTGCTTGATGAAGTAATTGAACATTCCCTTATTGTCGACTGCGAAGAGGGTAAGGGGGAAGATGAGTATGTCCATCAGGATGACTGAGGCGATAAGTGATGCAGTAATAAAGAGAACAAGGGTAAAGAGCTCCCGTACCCTGTCCTTAAAACGCGTTTTTTCATAGGAGTTGCCGTTCATCGTACAGGCTCTCTGTTCCTCTTATGACTGTTTTTCTTGTTTTTTAATATAAGGCGTACCTTGAGGCTGTACGCCGTGCTGCCGTAGAACAGTAAGGATCGCCCGGAAAGCAGACTTGCCGTAAAACGGCAAAGCATTGCCCGCGAAGCGGGCTCGCCTTGTTACAAGATACCCCGCCAATACAGCAGGCATCGATTGCGATAGAACTGACAGCGTGCTGCGGGGTAATGTATTTGTGATCCTTTTTCGGTGAGACTCAATTCCCTGGCTTTCTTTCTTCTCTGGTCTTGCCCTTTTTCGAATCATCATCGGGATTCACTCCGAGCTCCTGAAGTGCTTCCCGCGCCGCACGCTGTACTTTCGGACTTGGATCATATTTCACCTTGTATTGTAAAATGTCAATTGTTCTTTTGTTTTTTATCTCCTTGATGAGCGCAATCGCTTTGAGCCTGATCATTGCATTATCGCTTCGGAGTAAATTAAGTAAACGGGGAAACGCTTTTTCGTCACCGAGTTTCGCCAGCGCTGCGATGCAGTGCATGTAGAGCGTATGGTGCTTTTTTTTTCGTGTAAAGGTATAGTGCTCTATCTCTTCGATAAGAGCAGCGATATCCCCCGCCGCCTCTTTCGCGTCAAGCCGTGCAAGTGCGCTTGCAGCATATGCTCGTATCATCTCCTCCTCATCTGCATCCTTCAGGAGGGAGTTGAGAAAGGGTTTTGTACCCTTTGCTTCTACTCTTCCGAGAAACAGAACAAGAGTTCCCCGGACGGTATTGTCGGTGTTTTCATTTTTAATCGATTCCATGGCATAGGTGCTCATCTGTGTTGCTTTAAATTTTCCCAGCGTATCGATGAGCGCGCCGATCAGTGTTGAGTTTTTGCGGAGATCCTGCTCCTTGAGCTTGTTGATGAGTGTGGCCGTGGCAGTGGTATCCCCGATGCTCTTGATTGCGAAAACGGCTGAGACCTTCACGTCATCGGATTTATCATTGAGCGCAGTTTTCAGCTCCGGCAGTGCCTCTCTGAGCTCAAGCTCCCCGGCGATGGTGATCGCCTTGATCTTTATTTCAAGATCCAGCTCATCACCTATGATCTCAATGAGCTTCTTCTCGACTCTTTTGCGGATATCTCTGTCTTTTATGGTCAGAATTCGGTTCAGCGCTTCTTTCCGATCTCTCTGTATCCCGTAGTCGAGCGTTGTTGCAATCCACTTCGCCAGCCGCTCTTCCTTTTTGCGGCGCTTCTCCTTATCCTTCGCTGATTGGGGAGATTGTTTCTTCTTCTCAACTTTCTGAGAAGTTTTTTTATTCGATTTCTTTTCTCCCTGAGAAGCGTCTTTTTGCGGACCCGCGTTGAGATGACTGCGGAAGAGGGGAGAGGAGATCATCATGAGAGAGATGATACAGGCAGAGACTGTTATCACTATTCGCGAAGAGTTATTGTTTATTGCTGAAGATTGTATATTCATTGATGATTGGAACACGATGTTTCAGCCCGAATTACTGTATTTTTACATCACGCTGTTCGGGAGTGCATTCAGGCGAGCTTTACCTGTCTCGCAATTCATTTTGATAGTATGAAAAGAAATGAAATTGCACTCTCAGGTTAATTATCGGTATATGTTTGGTGAAATTGAGGCAACTACTGATCGATTTTACGCTGTATTCTCAGTATCGGCGGCGTCAGGGAAAAACGTGAACAGCGCTTCATGCTCAGGAGACGCTGAACCGTGTGTTCGAAGATGCTGCTCCCGAAAGATAAAATAGAGGGCATCTCCGAAACCCGCTGCATTCGACCATACATTGGACGCCGGTATCTCATATAATCATTTGCCGCACTCCTGTATAAAAACTTGACATCCGTATGAGAGGGGATACATTATAACTAGAAAAAACCGAAGGAATTATCATAATATACACAACTGAGAGATCTGTCATATGAAAAAGTTTCTTTTTGTTATTTCGTGCATGTTTGTACTCTTTCTGTCGATCGAGAGCCGGGCGAATGAGAAGCGGTATGCGACGATCAAGCTTGAGGGTTCGGTAAATCCGATTATTGCGGAGTATATCGTGAACTCGATTAAGGAAGCACAGGAGGAGGGAGTACAGTTTATCTTAATACAGATGGATACGCCCGGCGGGCTGGTCACTTCAATGAGGGAGATAATTAAAGCTATCCTCTCTTCGAAGGTCCCCGTTATCGTCTATACCTTTCCCAAAGGAGCTCAGGCTGCTTCGGCGGGGGGATTTATCATGCTTGCTTCTCACATTGCAGCAATGGCGCCCGGTACCGAGATCGGCGCTATGCATCCGGTCAGTCCCTTGATGAATTTCGGGCAGAAAGATGAAGAGGGGAAGAGCAAAGCCGGCGCAATGGAGATGAAGGTGCTGAATGATACGGTTGCCTATGCCAGGAGCCTTGCTCAGAAGAGGAATCGCAATGTGAGCTGGGCAGAGCGGGCTGTCAGGGATGCGATTTCCAGCACGTACATCGAGGCGAAGCGGCTGGGTGTCATTGATATTATCGCTGATGATATGAATGATCTCTTGTCTCAGATCAACGGGAGACGTGTTCGGATAAATGGCACGAGCATGATAATCCGCACAACAAATGTGTCTTCCCTCTCCTTCGAAATGAACTGGAAGGAGAAGTTTCTCAACTTCTTTGCTGATCCTCAGGTTGTTTTTTTTCTGCTGATGATAGCAATTATCGGTATCGGCATGGAGTTCAAGAATCCGGGGATGATAGTTCCCGGTGTGATCGGTGCCATTGCCTTTTTTATATTTCTCATGGCAATACGGGTGCTCCCTATAAATTTTGCCGGACTGGCTTTAATTGTGCTTGCAATAATTCTCTTTATACTGGAATTAAAGATTGTGAGCTACGGACTTCTCACTCTCGGTGGCATAATATCTTTTGTGATTGGATCGATGATCTTGTTTGACTCTCCATTACCGGGCTTTCGGATTCCCATCGGCACAATAATCGGTGTCGTTATATTTCTCCTGCTCTTTATTTTCATTGTTGTCAGATCGATTATTCGCGTGCACACGGGCAAGGTGACAACGGGAAGTCAGGGTCTCGTCGGAGAGATCGGCACCGCCCTGAAGGATTTCGAAGAAATGGGAAAGGTGCTCATTCACGGTGAGATCTGGAATGCTCAATCTGACGACATTATACGGAAAGATGACCGGGTTATCGTGACGGGTGTGAGCTCGATGGTGCTGCTCGTTGAGAAGAAAACCAATTAGAAGCTCACTCCCGGTTGTACGCATGCTGATAGTTTCATCGCATCCGGAGAGAAAGTCGATTTCAGTACCTGTCAGCGCAGGCGATAAAAACTCTTTACACGTGACAGAGCATTTTATAAAGAATCTAATACCAAGGAGGAAAACATATGTTCGGAGCATTACCAACACTAATCATACTTGCTCTTCTGTTATTGATTTCTTCAATCAAGATTATCCGGGAATATGAGCGGGCAGTCGTCTTTCGGCTGGGAAGATTGCTCACGCCGCCGCGTGGGCCGAAGGGTCCGGGTCTGATTATCGTTATCCCCATGATCGACAAATGGGTACGGGTGAATTTGAGATTGATTGCCATGGATGTCCCACCCCAGGATGTCATAACGAGGGATAATGTATCGGTGAAGGTCAACGCCGTGGTCTATTTCCGGGTTATTGACCCCAACAGGGCGATTACTGAAGTGGATGACTTTCTCTACGCCACATCGCAGCTCGCGCAGACAACCCTGCGGAGCATTCTCGGCCAGGCTGATCTGGATCACCTCTTGAGCGATCGAGAGCGGATCAACGAGGAGTTGCAGAGTGTTCTCGATACCCAGACAGATCCCTGGGGCATCAAGGTCTCAGCCGTCGAGGTGAAGCATGTCGATTTGCCGGAAGTGATGCAGCGGGCAATGGCAAAGCAGGCTGAAGCCGAGCGTGAGCGGCGGGCAAAGGTGATAAACGCCGAGGGTGAATTGCAGGCAGCGAAGAGCATGGTGGAAGCGGCACGGCAGATGGAGGAGCATCCCATTTCGGTTCAGTTAAGGTATCTTCAGACCCTGCGGGAAATTGCGGCCGAGAATAACTCAACAACGCTCTTTCCCATCCCGATCGATCTCGTTGAGATTTTTATGAAGCACAAATAAAGGGTCTTCCTTCCGGTGGCATGTCCCGCTGACCTGCCTGCTCGGGGGGAGCGGCTTATTATGATCACTCGATGATTTTCTTGAGGCGGCTCAACTCATTCAGCGCTTCGAGAGGCGTCAGTGAATCGAGGTTGATATTCCGTATCGCCTGAATGGCTCGATGATTGGCGGCATTGAATATCTCGAGCTGTTCGTAGGATTCCTCTTCGGAGCGGGGAGGGGTCGGTTTCCTCTGCACGTTCCTCTCGAGCCGTTCCAGGATCCTGCTCGCTTTGTTCGTAATCTCCTTCGGGATTCCGGCCAGCTGTGCAACGTGAATGCCGTATGACTTATCGGCGGCACCGGGGACAACCTTGTGAAGGAAATCAACACCGCTTAAGTGCTCTTTTACCAGAACATTGAGATTTGAAATACCCCTTCGCTTTTCCAGGTCGGTGAGTTCGTGATAGTGGGTAGCGAAGAGCGTCCTGGCTCTGATATACCTGAGAATATACTCCACAACCGCCCAGGCGATTGAGAGGCCATCATAGGTGCTGGTTCCCCTTCCGACCTCATCCATGATTATCAGGCTCTTTCCGGTGGCGTTGTTGAGGATGACCGCCGTTTCGTTCATCTCCACGAGAAATGTCGATTCTCCCCGTGCGATGTTATCGGAAGCGCCAATCCGGGTGAAAATTCTGTCGACAATTGACATCTCCGCTTCGGCTGCAGGGACGAAGCACCCGATCTGCGCCATCAGCTGAATGATGGCAGCCATTCTGATATAGGTTGATTTACCGGACATGTTGGGACCGGTAATTATCAGGATCAGATTATCGTTCTCGTCGAGGTAGATGTCGTTGGGGATGAAAACCTCTTCGGTATAGTACTTCTCGACGACAGGATGTCTCCCCTCCTTGATGATAGTGGTATTGCTGTCGGCAAAGCGGGGTCGAATGAACCGATTTTCTGTTGACGCCGAGGCGAGCGAACAGAAGAAGTCAATTTCGCCTACAGCTGTTGCCGTTTGCTGCAGTTTATCCCGGTTGCGCAGGATCTCCTCATGCAGTTTCCGAAGTTCTTCTTTTTCAATTTCTGTGATTTCATCGGAAGCGCTGAGTATATCCGACTCAAACTTCTGAAGTACTTCGGTGGTGTATCGTTCAGATCCGACAAGGGTCTGCTTCCTGAAGTAGTTCTCGGGTATTTTGGCGACGTGCGACTTGCTAACCTCAATATAATAGCCCAGTACTTTATTGTACTTTACCTTGAGTGTCGGAATATGTAATCGCTTTTTTTCCTCCTCCTGGTAGTTCAGTATCCATCCCTTGGCATCTTTTTTGAGATGGTATAATCGGTCGAGATCCGAATGGAAGCCTTCACGAATAATTCTTCCGTGCTCCGGTGTCAGCGCCGGATCGTCTGCAATGGTCTTCTGAATCCTCTCCGAGAGCGCTTTCAGCGAGGGGATGGATTTTGACATATCGACGAACAGCTCGTAGGGCTGTTCGCTCAGTACCCGGCGGATGTCGAGAGAAGCATTCAAGGACTGCATCAGTGAGAGATAGTCACGCGGGAACGATCTCCCGAGAGTGAATCTCGAAATCAGCCGCTCCAGATCGTAAATCCCGTTGAGCATATCCTGGACCTTTCGGGTGAGTTCCTGGTACTCAAAGAAATACTGTACAATATCGAGTCGCTTTTCGATTTCATCCTTCATGAGGAGTGGCTGGAGGATGGCTCGCTCGAGCGTTCTTCTCCCCATTGCCGTCTTCGTATGGTTGAGCACCGAAAAGAGTGTTCGCGCCTTTGAGCCGTCGCTCGGATTCTGCACGAGCTCAAGGCTGGTGATTGTCGCATCATCCAGTATCATGTAATCAGAGGAGAGAATTCGCTGCGGGTACTTCAGGTGGTCGAACGCCTTCTTGTGGGTATCGGTGAGGTACTGCAGAATGGCACCTGCCGCCATAAGTTCAGTATCAGAGGAGATGCCGAGCCCCTTTATGTTGGAGAGATTGAAAACCGTGCGTATCACATCGATCATGTAATCCACATCGTAATACCATTCGTTGATCCGGTATACCGGCAGCTGGCTGTTTTTGATGTGATTGGAAAAAATATCCTCGGGATCGGTGCTCTCTTTCAGGACGACCTCTCTCGGATTGAATCGCAGGAGCTCGCCTCTGAAGAGGTCGAGCTGCTTCTCTATTGACGAGAGATAAAAATCACCCGTTGATATATCGATGAAGGCCATGCCGATGGTCTTCTCGGCAATAATTATCGAGGCGAGGAAGTTGTTGTCGTCAGAGGGAAGCAGATTCGATTCGATCACGGTGCCCGGTGTGATGATGCGCACCACCTCCCGTTTGACGATGCTTCCGCTTGAGGGAACGGCCTCCATCTGTTCGCAGATTGCCACCCGAAAGCCGGCTTTGATGAGACGTGCGATATAGCTTTCCGCTGCGTGATAGGGGATACCGCACATCGGGATGTCGTTCTGTCGTGAGGTGAGCGCAATGTCGAGCACCTTCGATGCAACGTTTGCATCCTCGAAGAACATCTCGTAGAAGTCACCCATGCGAAAAAAGAGTATTTCATTCTGATACTTCTTTTTAATCTCCAGATACTGTTTCATCATGGGCGTGAGGGTGCTCATTTTACTCTCCGTAGAAGTATTGCTTTTTATCATCCCTTTTGATCCGTACGATGTTGCCGTTCAGCCCAAACTCTTCGGCAAGCCGGATCTTCATGGTGAGTGCCGTCTCTGAATCGGAAAACCGTCCGGCGTATATGACGAAATTTTTCCGCAGGCGCACGATGCTGATCGGCTTGCAGTCTTTTTTTATGAGGTGAGCGATCTTCCTGGTGCGCATGAGATTATAGAAGGGCCCGAGGGATATGGCATAAACGAGATCTGCTCGGGAGGGAGCCCTGTTTTCGAGATCGATTTCCGGTCGTATGTCAATGGTATCAATATTCTCAAGGATCGCACTGTCGGGTATGTAGGCTACTTTTTGAGGATGATATTTTTCAATTCTGTTTATATGCTCCCGGGCATATACCGACTCCGGCGACCGCGGATACTGCTTTATCAGATCCGTGTATGCTGAATAGGATCGGTCATAATCCCGCTTTCTCTCATAGTAGCTCCCCAGGAGATACAGGGCAGTGGGGGTGGTGTCGGAATTCTTGAAACCGACAATAATCTCGGTGATGCCGGTGATATATTTCTTTGAGTATCCGGAGGTGTATTTATCGATGTGGGCGAGGAGGAGAATTGCCAGCGAGAGATTTTCGTAGTGATGATTCGTACGGGCAATCTTCTTCAAGATTTTGCTGGCTTCATCGAGCTGGTCGAGAAATATAAGGGACTTGGCGAGAAAGAGCTGGAAGTTGACATGATAGCTGCTCTTCGGGAAGAGTTTTGCCCCCTTTTGCGCCTCCACCCTGAGTCTGCTCCATCTTGCAACGAGGTACAGTATCTCGCAAATGCGGAACTGTGCATAATCCCTCTTTTGATAGTACCGGTATTTATCGACCAGAACGCGGTATTTCCTGATGGCCTCTTCCGGGTTCTTTTCATTCTCGGCGATCATGAGCCTGATATCGGGGATATGATCACTCTTGGGATAGAGGCGAAAGAATTTGCGGGACATTGTATCGAGCTCGCCCGCATCGCGGGATTCCGATATTTTCTGGATATTTCTGAAGAGCTCCGATTCGGTTAATGCATCTGCATCCGTTGCACGCGAAAGGAGAATTGTTGTGCAGAAAAGCACAATGCAGGCGATCTGCATCATCATCCTGTTTGACTGTACTGGTCGGTTGTGCATATTCACCGGTATGTTGCTGTATAAATCACTATTCTCATCACTTTGCCGTTGGTGTCGGAGTGACCGGCGGTACGGGAGAGTGATGATATTCCCTGGTTCCAATGAGCGTTGATCCCCGTACCTCCCGTATCTTAACGGGGATTTTCTCTCCTATTTCGTCCTCGCGCCCCGGAGTGATTACCGGATGGTTCAGAAACGTTCGCCCCATAACCTCGTGAGAAGACTTCTTGCTCAGCCGCTCGATGATTATTTCTTCGGTATGATCCTTCCGTGAGTGAAGTTTTTCGGCGGATATCCTCCTCTGCAGTGCGATAAGCCTGTTGAGGCGATCTATCTTCTCATCGCGCGTCAGGAATTCCTCAAGAGCGTACGCCGCGGTTCCTTCACGGGGCGAATAAGCATACATAAAGGCATCGTCAAAACGAATCTGCTCCACCGCTTTGAGCGTTTGCTGAAATTCTTCTTCGGTTTCACCTGGAAATCCGACGATGATATCGGTTGACAGTGCATACTCCGATAAGAGATTCTCAATATGGTTTATTATCGAGAGGTACTGTTCGAGAGTATACTTCCTGTTCATCAGCGAGAGGATCCGATTGGAACCGCTCTGCAGCGGGAGATGAATTGACCGGGATATATTCTGATGGTCTCGAATGACCTCGACAATCTCAGGGATAAAATCCTTTGGATGAGAGGCTATGAAATTTATCCGTATCAGCGAATCGATCTGAGCAACCTTTTCGAGGAGCCGATAAAAGGGGATATCACCGCTGTCGGTGCCGTACTGATTTACATTCTGTCCGAGCAGTGTTATTTCGGTTATGTCATTTTCGGAGAGCACCTTTATGTAATCGATAATCCGGCTGGACGGGAATGAGATGAGCTGGCCGCGCACGAAAGGAACAATGCAGTAGGAGCAGAAGTTATCACATCCATGGGTGATGGTTACCCATTTGTGCCAGGGCTGTTCTTCGCTTCGAAAGGCGAGTTCATGATATATCCTCTCTTCAAAGTCCTCCCGCTGCTGGGAGAGATACACACTGTTTTCCTCGTCGCCACCGATATATTTTGTCAGTATATCACCGATCCGGGGAGACTGATAGGGGCCGATTGCCAGATCGGCAATGCCGTTCGCGAGGAGCTCCGTGCCAATCCTCTGCGCCATGCAGCCGGCACAGATGATAGATCCCCCCCTCCTCCTCACCGTTTTCCTCATCGCGTTCATTCGCGCAATCGCCCTCTCCTCTGCGTGCTGTCGGACTGAACAGGTGTTGAAGATGAGGATATCAGCTTTCTCTTCTGTATCGGATGATATAAATCCGGCCTTGTCGAGCGAGAACCTCATAATCTCGGAGTCGCTTTTGTTCATCTGACAGCCAAAGGTTTCTATGAAATAGTGTTTCATCACCCTTTTCCTTAATCACATCATCATAAGAATTCACAGATTAGTCTATAAAAAAATTATTTCATTTTTTTTATTGATTTTTACTGCAATTAGTTCTTTACTTATTATGCATTATACGGATTTCTGTATTTCACCTGAATGACTTCATTGGAGATATGTCATGTATAAAATGAATGTCACGGAGGTGTGGTAAATCAGCATTATGACATCAGACAGTTCTGAATCGCATTCAATCACTTCTCGTATTACACGATACTTCAACAGGCTCTTTCGAGTTAGTAAATTCAAAAAAAACTCTATGCGTTTTGATCCTGCGCAATTTACGAACCTGGAGACTTCAAAGCAGGAGATGATCAAGGGGATAATCGGGCTCTCGTCGAAAAATGCCCGTGATATCATGATACCCCGCATAGATATCATTTCACTCGATTCGAATACACAGTTGAAAGAGCTCATAGCAATCGTCTCTGAGGCGGGACATTCACGACTCCCGGTCTTTGAGGATACCATCGACAACATTATTGGTATTCTCTATGTAAAGGACCTCCTGAAATTCATTCTGGAGAAGCCGCGCAAGTTTTCTCTCAAGAAGATGCTCCATAAAACGTATTTTGTTCCTGAAACCATGCCGCTCGACGATCTCCTCCTTGAGTTCAAGAAGCGGAAGCTGCACCTGGCCATCACCGTTGATGAGTATGGTGGTGTGGGCGGGATGGTCACGCTCGAAGATGTTCTCGAGGAGATTGTTGGTGAGATTGTGGACGAATTTGATGAATATAAAGAGCCGGAATTGCAGAAGATCAACAAGAATGTCTATGAGCTTGATTCACGGATAACGATTCCTGAAATCAACGAGGAGCTCAACCTGATGCTCCCCTCCAATGATTTCGATACCATCGGAGGTCTGGTTTTTGATCTCTTCGGAAAAATCCCGAAGAAAGATGAAGTGGTACGATACAACGACGTCTCCTTTAAAATTAAAGACATACAGGGAACGCGTATAAGCCGGATAATACTGACGCTACATGGCCATAAAGAGAATTCGTAATGGAGATTCAGAGATCCACCGGTATCGTGCTCTCTGCCGGGCTTATCGGAGATGCGGATAGAACATCACGGGTATTCACAGAAGAATTCGGAAAGAGAAGTTTCATTTTCAAGGGTTTACGCAAGAGCAGAAAACGGGCACCGGGAGTCACGGAGCCCGGCACCCTTGTCGATCTGGTGTACTATTTCAACGAGAAGAGAGAGCTCTTTGCCGTAAAGGAGTTCTCGATCATCAAACAGCATCTGGAGATCAGGAGAGAGCTGGAGAAAATTTATACACTTTACTTTCTCCTTGAGATAACCGAAAAGACAACAGGCTTCAGCGATCCCAATGCACAGATTTACAATTTACTGGTTTCAGCAATCGATACCCTCTCAGCTACGGAATACAGCATGAGCCTGGCGCTTCTCTATGCGATGTCTCTGAACAGAATACACGGTATTCTCTCCGATTTTAACCGTTGCAAGATCTGTTGTCGGGACAGCTCCCGGCACTTTGCAATTGATACGACCGACTTCAGGCCGGTGTGCAGTGATTGCTTGACCGGGGAGGCGAGTAAAGACTCCCTTCTGTTTGAGGGAAGGTATCGGGAGCTGTTAGTGTCCGGCACGAAGTTCAACACCATTGACCATGCCGCATATCGGACGGAAGTCATCTCTCAGATACTCTTCAGCCTGATACTCTTCGTTGAAAATTATTTCCATGTTGAAATACGGTCCAAGAAGCTGCTGTTGAGCTAACCATTCCGGTTTTCTGATACGTCGTACTGCCTCGACAGGTGCCTCGAGGATGTAAACCCTGTTGCTGAGCGCGGCAGGGGAACGTCCGCAAAGCGGGCTTGCTGTAAGCAGCAAAGGATTGTTGCGAAGCGGTCTCGCCCTGTAGCAAAATGCCCCGTCGATGCTGCGGGTATCGACAGCGTAAGTACTGACAGTGTGCTGCTGATTAGTTTTTGCGCCTTTGTTGTTTCCGCCGGATGTGGCTCCTGCGGTAATGCCTGTGCTATATCCCCTCACTTCGCACGGGAAGAGCGAAGATATATCACGATTGTACCCCGCATTGGAACCGATTTTTCACCGAATGCATTTGAAATAACAGTGAGAACGACCGTATATGAAAAAAGTACTTGATTTTAATCGATTGTATCCTGCTATCGTTTGAGTATTCTGCATTTTTTTATTATTCCCTGATTGTTTTCTCTCAAGGTTAGTAGCAGATATGATATCATGATTGAACGGTACAGCAGAAAAGAGATAGCCGATATCTGGACACTGGAAAATAAATTCAGTATATGGCTGAGCATTGAGATTGCTGCATGCGAGGCACTTGCCGAGCTCGGTGTTGTCCCTCCGGATGCACTCGCGGTGATCCGGGAGAAGGCGTCTTTTGATGTCGGTCGCATCCTTGAAATAGAGGAGCAGGTCCATCACGACGTTATCGCCTTTCTCACCTCTGTTGCCGAGCATATTGGTCCGGAGAGCAGGTATGTTCACTACGGTTTGACGTCGAGTGATATCGGTGATACGGCGCTTTCTCTACAGCTGAAGCAGTCGGGTGAGATAATTCTGAAGGGTATCGGTACGCTTATTGGTATTCTCCGCACGCTGGCACTGAAATATAAGCACACTCCCTGTATGGGGAGATCGCACGGTGTTCACGCCGAGCCGACCACCTTCGGTGTAAAAATGGCGCTCTATGTGGCTGAGTTCGAGCGGAACCGCGACAGGATTACGCGGGCTATCGAAAATGTTTCCTATGGGAAGCTGTCCGGTGCGGTTGGAACATTCAGCAATCTCTCTCCCGAGGTGGAGCGGCATGTCTGTGCCAGGCTCGGGCTCAGGCCCGATCCGGTATCGACGCAGATTATACAGCGTGACAGGCATGCGGAGTTCATCGCCGCCCTTGCCATAACAGCCGGGAGCCTGGATAAGCTCGCGACCGAGATACGGCATCTGCAGCGAACAGAGGTGCGGGAAGTTGAGGAGCCGTTTCAGGAGGGGCAGAAAGGATCATCGGCAATGCCGCATAAGCGGAATCCCATACTCTGTGAGCGGATTTCCGGACTATCTCGAGTAATCAAATCGAACTGCACGGTTGCGCTGGACAACATGACGCTCTGGCACGAGCGGGATATCTCGCACTCCTCGGCGGAACGGGTTATCTTCCCCGATTCAACTATCGCCCTGGATTATATCATTCATAAAATGATTTTCATTCTGGAGAATCTCCACGTCTACCCCGAGGTGATGAAGGAAAACATCGAGAGAACCGGAGGGCTCTACTCATCTCAGGCGCTGTTATTGAAGCTCGTTGAGAAGGGGTTAACACGGGAGGATGCATACCGTGTCGTTCAGGGAATCGCGATGCGGGTCTGGGATCGCGAAGGAACTCTCAGGGATCTTTCGCTGAAGGATGCGACTGTTTCCGAAAAGCTCACCTCTGATGAGATAGAGGAGGTGTTCGATCTGTCGCGCTACATGCGTCACATCGATTATGTTTTTGAAAAGGCAGGTATTCTGTCCTGAAAAATGCGGATAATCGGTTCGGTGAAACGGGGAGGTATTTCCCATTCGCTGATGATAATGGCGGACAGGTGCGTACCGCCTTCATGCAATCTGAGAGAGTTTATTGATTTTAATGCAAGGTGCGATAGAGCAGGATAATCAGTTGAGGGGTAAAGAACGCAAACATGGGAAAGAAAAAGTATAAGGTTGTGGTGAAGAGTGACTTTTGCAAGGGATGTGAGCTCTGCGTGCACTTCTGTAAGAGCAACGTTCTCCATTTCTCTAAGAACTTCAACAAGCAGGGATATCATTATGCGGAACCCGCAGCAGATAAGGAGTGTACCGGCTGTATGGTCTGCACGATTGTTTGCCCGGAAGTCGCAATAGAGGTATATGATGAGTAAGATATTTATCAGCGGCAATCACACTTTCGGCGAGGCTGCCATTCGAGCGGGATGCAAGTGCTATTTTGGCTACCCCATCACCCCTCAGAACGAGCTGGGTGAATATATGGCTGAGCATCTGCCGAAGGCTGGAGGAGTATTTGTCCAGTCGGAGAGCGAAACCGCAGCGATTAACATGGTAATAGGGGCGGCTTCAACCGGCGCTCGTGCCATGACATCATCGTCGGGCCCAGGGATCAGCCTGAAGCAGGAGGGGATATCTTTCCTTGCCGGCTTTGAGCTCCCCGCCGTTATCATCAATGTTATGCGCGGCGGACCGGGATTGGGCAATATTGCGCCGTCACAGGGTGATTATTATCAGGCAACACGTGGTGGCGGGCACGGGGACTATCGCACTCCTGTCCTCGCGCCGGGGAGCGTGCAGGAGGTGGCTGACCTGACCTACCTCTCTTTCGATATCGCCGATAAGTATCGTAACCCTGTTATGATACTGGGCGATGGCATGCTCGGCCAGATGAAGGAGCCTGTCGAGTTCCCTGAACCGAAAAAGAAATTTCCGGAGAAGAGTTATGCACTGAAAGGGCGGGGGAACGGGCCGAGCAGGTACCTCGCTTCACTGATTCTGGATACCATGGAGATGGAACGGCATAACTGGAAGCTGGCGCGGAAGTATCAGGAAATCGAGGAGAATGAGGTGCGCTACGAGCTCGATATGATAGACGATGCCGAGATTGTCGCGATTGCCTACGGAACAACGGCACGGATCGCCAAGGGAGCGATCAAGCGGGTTCGCAAGGACGGGATACCGGCAGGTTTGATACGTCCCATAACCCTCTGGCCATTTCCACGGAAGATAATTCAGGAGGTGGCCTATCGGGTGAAGGATTTTATCGTCTTTGAGATGAGCACCGGCCAGATGGTTGACGACGTGCTGCTTGCCCTTCAGGGGAGCGCGCGTGTTCATTTCCACGGTCGCCCCGGCGGCGTGGTTCCGACGCCGGTGGAGTTTGCGAGAATTATCTACCGGCAATATCAGTTGCATCGCAAGGGTGCGTAATGAGAATGACAGGAAGAGCAGTGTTATGAAGTTAAAGAATAAATGGCCAAAGTATTACAAGCGTGACGTGATAACCCATTACTGTCCGGGATGCGGACATGGCATTGTACACCGGATCGTTGCCGAGGTTCTGGAGGATCTCGATCTCGGCAAGAGGGCAATCTGCGTTAATCCGGCCGGCTGTGCCGTTCTCGCCTATAACTATATCGACATCGATATGCTGGAATCCGCCCACGGGAGGGGAACCGCTATGGCGACCGGTATCAAGCGGGCGCGCCCCGACCTTTTCGTGATCTCCTATCAGGGTGATGGCGATCTCTCCGCCATCGGGACGGCGGAGACCATTCACTCGGCGAACCGTGGTGAGCATATTTCGGTAATATTCATCAACAACGCCGTGTACGGTATGACGGGGGGCCAGATGGCGCCGACGACAGTTCTCGGCCAGAAGACGACCACAACCCCCTCCGGGCGGAATCCGGGTTATGACGGCTATCCGCTGCACATTACCGATATTGTCGCGACCTTCCCCGGCGTTGTCTACGCGGAGCGGGTTGCGGTAAACAGCCCGGCGGGAATTCGAAAAACAAAAAAGGCGATTACCACCGCCTTCCAGACGCAGATAGATGGACTCGGCTATTCTATTATCGAGGTGCTTTCGCCATGCCCGACCAACTGGAGAATGAGTCCGGTCGATTCATTCCAGTGGGTTACGGATGTCATGTCGAAGGAGTTTCCCACTGGCGTGCTGGCAGATAGAAGAGAGGAGCGCAAGAAACATGCTGGTTAAAATTCTCTTTGCTGGTGCGGGCGGGCAGGGCGTCCTGACCGCGGGCAATATCCTCGCCAATGCCGCGATGGTCGAGGAGTTCTATGTTACCTATCTCCCCTCCTACGGTGCCGCCGTTCGCGGTGGAACAGCAAACTGCACTATCTGTATCTCCGATGAGGAGATAGCTTCACCGGTTGCTTCCTCGCCGGACTTTATCGTCGCGCTCAACAGCCCTTCGGTGAATGCCTTTATCAATCGGCTCGAACCGGGCGGCCAGATGATATACAACTCGAGCCTTATTGGATCGGTTCCCTATCGCGGTGATGTCGATCTCTTCCCGGTGCCGGCAAATACGGTTGCCAGCGAGATCGGGAATGAGCGCGCGGCGAATATGGTGATTCTCGGCTCATTTATTAAATTGACAAATATTTTGAAGATCGATTCGGTGAAGAAGAGCATCGAATACATGATGAGCGGAAAAAAGAAGCTCGTCGATATCAGTAAGAAGGCAGTTGATGAAGGATATCAGCGCTTTCCCTTTGGGAGTGACAGGGAATAGTGCTTTCCGTTACCCTGATACCCGGCCTTTGACAGTGCCGGGCGGTTACCGGGTAACAATCATGAGCGTTACTCTATAAATAAGAGGTAGGGAGATATGCCAATTACCCAGGTAAGTGTTGCCGTTGAAAATCAACCGGGCAGATTAAGTGATGTGTGTGATGTCCTCGAGAAGGAGGAGATCAACATAAAAGCGATAATGGCATCGTCGGTGATGACGCCGGTGCAGGTGCATATGATTGTCAGCGAGCCCGAGCGGGCTGCGAACGTGTTGAGAACGGGGGGGTATAATGTGTCGATAAAGGAGGTTATTGCGGTTTCAACGCCGGACCATCCAGGTGGATTAAATGCGGTGCTCAGACCGCTCATCGAGGCGAATGTTAATATCGAGACTCTCTACCCCTTTATCAATCTCAGAGGGGATGAGGCTATCATCATCATGGAGGTTGATAAAATTCAGGAAGCCAAAGAGGTGCTCAAAAAACACTGGGTGAAGACGCACAGTACGGAGATCTATAAATCCTGATGATGATATTCCCCACAGGCGACACGGTGGCGTATGACGACATGGTAACGTGAGGCGACACGGCGACGTGAGGCGACACGGCGACGTGAGGCGACACGGCGACGCGAGGCGACACGGCGACGTGTCGCTTTAGGTCTTTTATTTATCCTTCAGTTCGGGTTCCCGCTTTTCGAGAAATGCCGCCATTCCTTCCTTCTTGTCTTCCGTTTCGCACAGGCCACCGAATATCTCCGCTTCGAACTTCTGCGCGGCGGCAAATTCCATCGCATATCCTTCGCGTATCGCTCTGATGGCCGCTTTAATGGCCATTCTGCTCCTCGCGGCGATTGCTCCGGCGAGCTTTTTCGCCTCCTCGACAACCTCTCCCTTCGGCGTTGCACGGTTCACCACGCAGTAGAGCTCGGCCTGTTTCCCGTCAATAAAATTGCCCGAGAGGATAAGCTCATAGGCCCGCCCCTTGCCGATGAGCCGCGGCGTGCGCTGCGTGCCGGCGTATCCCGGTATGACGGCGAGCTTTATCTCGGGGAGGCCAATCTGTGCGGTCTCGTCGGCGAGCCGAATGTGACAGGCCAGCGCGAATTCCATCCCGCCGCCGAGGCAGAAGCCGTTGATGGCGGCGATGAAGGGCTTGTCGGCCTGCTCGATAGTGTTGTAGAGATCCTGGCCGTTGGCGACATAGCCCGCGCCTTCGGCGAGGGTGTTCAGCTTCTGAAGCTCCTTGATATCGGCGCCGGCAATGAAAGCCTTTCCGGCGCCGGTGAAGACAATGACTCTCACTGCATCGTCTTTGAGCGCTTTGGTTACCGCCTCCCTGATGTCGGCGAGCACCGGCGTGCTGAGCGCGTTCAGCGGGGGATTGTTGATTTCCATGAGGGCGACGCCCTTCTCATCGACGGTATAGGAACACGTATCTCCCATTGTTTTCTCCTTTGTGTGAGATTAGTGGTGCGGAAAAGGATTAGTACACCTTGCATGTAACCGGCAGGAGTCTGAATATGTCAAATGTTTTTATGTGATAGAAGGCGAGGTTGTGCAACCTCGCCTTCAGTGTTTCGATGGATGCTTACCAGGTTGTCACCGCAGGTGAGGTTGCGCAACCTCGCCTGCGGGAATCAATATATGAGTATAGTGTTATTTATTGTTTTTAACGTCAGCAACAAATTGCGCGCACTGCGAGAGCCACAGGAGCTTCTGTTCCGGCGTGAGCTCCCTGAATTCGGTATGCCCGTCGAAGTCGGATGACGGTATTGCGGACAAGATCTCCCTGAACTTCTGTATTTCTGTTTTATCGGATTTCATCTCTTTTCTTAAGAATTTTTTATCAGTTTTTCCAGCGCATTGATATCATAAACATCCTTATCCCGCTGTGGAGATATCTCCTTCTTCATCTGCAAAAGCCTCTTTTTTGATACGACCCTTATTTTGTGTCGATCTATTTCAATCATTTCAACATCATCCTCCATGGAATTGAAAGCCTCTTCGCCGAGGAAAATATCAACCTGGCGGAAGGGAATCCTGGTGTCTATGAAGGTGAAGACCAGCGCGTTCTTCTCTTCAATCATCAACCTCCTCTTCTCCGGATCGAGGAGTGAATCGGCGGAAACAGGAGCGCGCGGCACAAGTTCGAGGCTTTTCATGGCATCGAGAAATTTCTGTATGTTCCCTTCTCGCATGTCGAGGGCGATATCGATATCCATGGTCATACGCTCGACGCCGTGCAGGGCGAGGGCGACACCGCCGCAGATGATGAAGTCAACGCCACTATCTGCGAGGGTGATGATGATCTCCTTGAGATGATTTCGATCTGTCGGCGGCATGTCGTTCATACTTTAAGTTACGTTGTGCGATAGAATATCAGCAGCGATTGCGCTTGTCAATGAAATACAGGAATTTGATCGACGTCTGCAGGAGAGGACTACCGGCGTGCCCCGAAGATTTTGATCAGTTAAATAGGGGATTGCACTGAAGGCGAGGTTCAGAAACCCCGCCTTCAGGGTTTCGGAGGATGTTTACCAGGTAGCGCCGCCGTCGATGGATTTCGCTAACTTTAATACGCCATTTGTGGAGTCGTAATAGCTTATGTACACCTTGCTGCCGGCAACGGTAATTGACGTTCCATAGTTTCCCACATCATCCGTATCGACGGTCGTGATGGTCCAGGTGTCTCCGTTATCCGCCGATCTCGCCAGTTTTAACGATTCGTTCTCATTATCACGGTAGCTGATGTATATGCAGCCGTTGTGTGCGGCAATCGATGTATACAGACCGACATCGCCGTTTGTCTTGCCGTTATCAGTGCTGTTTCCATCAATGATCTGCACCGCACTCCATACGCTTCCCCTGTTTATGGATCGGATGAACTTGAGGTCCTGTAATGTCATATCGTAATAACTGATGTATACGTTCGTTCCGTCAGCAGCAATTGAGGTATAATAACCGTGATTGTTTCCAGAAGAGTCAATATCATACCAGGGACCATCCCATGAGACGCCGTAATCGGACGATCGATTAAAGATGAGTTCAATATTCGTCTCATCATGGTAGCATACATAGATGTATTCGTCGTCAACGGCAATGGCATTGTGTTTGCCGACATTATTAACCGCATTGTCGATATCCGTGATGGTCCAGTCTGTGCCCCCGTTCGTCGATTTTGCCAGCTTCAAAATACCGCTACTGCTTGAGTCATAATAGGCTATATAGATTTTTTCACCATCAACTCTTATTGAATTTTCTCCTGCGGTTCCGTTGCCGGAATCAACGATCGCCTTCAGGGAAGAAGCGGGCCAGGTCTTCCCGCCATCGGTGGATTTCGCGAATTGAATATCGCTGTCTGATGTCGGGAATATAGTATAAAGAGAGTAGGAAGCGTATACGGTATTTCCCGATATGTCTATTGAATTGTATATGCCAAGATACGTTTCTGTAACCTGATCAATATAGGTGGCAGTAAAATTATATCCGGTATCATTCGATACGGCTATTCGGAACTTGCCATCTCCTTCTTGATAACCGACAAAGATGTTGTCGCCCGAAGCGACGACCGTCGATCTAAAACCGAAATTTCCTTCGGAATCGATAATTTTAATTCCGTGAAATTCTTGATAATTATCGCTCTTCGGATCGAAGGGATTTTCTCTCTCGTAGGCGTAGTAACAGGTTGCGAGAGAGAAGAGCAGTATAACAAGAGATGCGATTATATACTTTCTCTTACTTTTCATCGTTGCCTCCAACTAGTTACATTCTGGTTTTTATCATTAAAGCTCATTATGCTTTGTTCATCACTCATAAGGATCTGCTTAAAACCGGTATCCCAGATTGATCTTTATCATCTGCTCGCTGCTGCTGTTGTCGTACCGGCAGCTCTCTGTCATGATGCACGCATACCAGCCGGTCTGCTGATCGAGTCCCGCCTCTTTATAGTAGATATCTCTGGTAAAGAAGAGTATGTCCACCCAGTTGGCGATATAGACGGCGCCGACGATGCCGACAGTGACGCTGGCAATAAATCCGGCCTGTTTCGCAGCGTCATATTTTGAATCAAAGGTGCTCTGCGATGTTCCACGGGGCAGGTCTTCGTATTCGCTCTGCTTGCTGTTGTAGTTCCACTGGGCGAGCGCCGCCAGGAGAACAGCCGCGGCAAATCCACCGGAGTAGATATACCCCTTGGTATCGTTCCCGGCGTAGAACTGCCCCCACCCGGGAACGAATCCGCGCAGGTAGTAACCGCCCGGCACCTTCACCGCCATCGCCTCCTCGATGGTGGCGGAAAGCCGCTCGGTGAGATTATTAACCGCCTTGCTGAGCTCATACTCGGATGGCGCCGTCTCCTTCTCGGCAAAATCGGAAATTCCCTTCTCCACATCGACAATTCTCACGGTGATCACGATGGCCTTGCCCATCGAGCCCACCTCTCCGATGAGAATCTTGTTGGCTGATACGAGTCGCCCCACCTGCACGGCGCAGCTCTCATCGGTACAGCCGGATAGCTGCAGGCCCTGCTCCTGCATGATGGCGTCCATCTGTGTGCGCTCAACGACGATGAACTTGTCCATTTTCACCAGGTCGGTCCGCACCATGTTGGAGATAACACGGACCGTCTTCTTGGAAACCCCCTCGGCCTTGAATTCGAGAACGGCGATTCTCATCTTCTCCGCTGAAAAGGCGGGCATGGCGAGAAGGGCGGAGATGACAATTGTTAATCCGATGATTTTTCTCATTATGGCATACCTCTCCTCTTGTTTATTTAAAAATTGTGTTACGCGCCCTCCGCAGGCGAGGTTGCGCAACCTCGCCTGCGGAGGCATTATGTTCACAACACAAAGAGCACGCTCACAAAAGCGCCGTAGAGATAATCGTCCATCTTCCCCTTGGCTCTCTCGTAATCGGTGTCGATCTCGGTTCTCAGGTACTGATACCGCCCGCCGAGGGTGACCATCACGTGCTTCCCTATCATTGCGCCGATGGCGGGCTCGAAGTTGAGGCCGACATGCTCTGTGCTGTCATCGAAGACCGTGCCGTTTTCGGGATTGGGGGACACTATGTTATACTCCGGCACATACGAATAGGACTCAAGATCAACTTTAATATTCCCCTTCATGTAAAGCGCCGAGAGATTGGCCGAAAGGAAGAAGACCTCGGCAAAGGGGATGGACAGGCCGATACCGAGGGCCGGCCCGTGTGCGTAGATGTCGACATCGATTCTCTGATCACCCGTATACTTATTCAGCACGGCTCCGTTCTGTATTCGGCCGTAACTCTGTATCACGTTTGTCACCGACTGATATTTATAGCCGAGGATGATCTTGATGTTCTGAAAGATCCGATAGCTGATGGCCGAGTCGATGTCGATGCGCGTCATGTCGACATAGTTTGTTCCGCTGAAATAAAAATTGTACATTTCCCAGTAATAGTCTTCAGTCTTCCAGTGCGCCGACTGCTTTCCGTAGAGACCCGCAAGGGAGAATGAGAGGTTGTCGGTGAATATGACGCTCGCAACGGGGCCGTAGAGTATGCCGTCCCCCTTTTCGACCGTGCTCAGAAAGGGATCATCGACATCCTTGAAGTAGGGCCGCCAGATGAAGTACCCTCCCTTCGCGCCGACGATGAAGTCCAGTGCAAAAGCCTGAGATGCGAAAACCAGGAAGAGAAAGACTATAACGAAAACTTTTTTCATGAAGTACCTCCGGTTTTATTCTGTTGTTGTTTGGAACGAGAGTATTGATGCGAATAATGCTATTCTGCGAAAGAGAAACGATACTTTATCAAATTAACGTAAATTCGTGCTCAAGGAAGTGCATTCGCTATTCAAAAGATGTTTCGAGAATCTATATAACCGCCGTTGAACAAAGCTCAATCATCACCGCCATTGCGGCGCTCATAGTCGATAATCCATCAATAATTTTTATATGTAACTCAAGAGATGTCATATCGTGTCACAGAATGATAAAAAAACATCCCCCAAAAGTGGTATATTGGGGGAAAAATGTCCGAATTTTCAAAATTTTCTTTTTTATGACATGAAGGCGGGATTTTTCCATGCAGGAGGGGTTGCGGGATTACAAGATGAGGCTCAGGATCCGCACCATGGAAGGGAGTTGTTGATAGGTTTTTTATTTCAACAAGACGGCGGTTCGTTCTGCCGATTGTTCCGAGATGAGCTCGTATTCCTTGAGGAGATGCAGCAACTGCATCTTGTTGTTCACGCCCAGCTTGTTGTATATGTTCTTGATATGCGTCTTGACGGTCTCCTCGGTGATGCTCGTTTTCCGGGCGATCTCCCGGTTCGAATCACCCTGTATAATATAATTGATGATGTCGACCTCCCTTCGAGTGATCCTGAAGATATTCCTGAAGCGCTTCATCTCCTTGACCTCGTGGCCGATGATGAGCACGCCGATTGTGTCGTTGAAGCTGTCCCGGACGATCTTGAACTTTGAGTCCATGAGCACGTTCCCGCCGTTGCTGGTTTTGTAGTGGAATCTTCCGGAAAAGCTCTCGAACTCTCCGGTGTGCATCTTTTCTATCTGCTTCCTGATATCTTCGCTCTCCACGACTATATCCGAGAAGTCACACTTTATAAGCTCTTGCTTCCCCGTTTTGAGCAGCGTCTCGGTCGGCCTGTTCACGCGAACAATTCTATTCCTGTCGTCCAGCAGTATGAATGACTCTTCGATATTGGCGACGATGCACTCGCTGACCACGGCAGGAGAGATGGACATGAAGCGGTACTTCACAATGGCATACCAGATGCCCCCCATCCAGGCGAGAAAGTAGACCGGAGAAAGCGCGCGCGTGTTGTAGAAGTCGAGCAGTGAAAGAAATATCTCGTCGGCAGTGACCACCACGACGGAGATGGTCATGGCAGTGGCAATTATCATCCCCTGTTTTCTATTCTTGTTGTTTTCCGCCCTCCTGCTCCAGATAACAAAGCAGATGATGCCTGCAAACATGCAGAGGAAGTAGTAGAGCGCATTATAGGTGAGCCACCAGGAGCCGTAATCGGGGAGGAATTCCCAGTGATTTCCTACTTTTATGAAATCCCTGTATAATATGTTGCCAGTAGCTGTATGGTAAAAGAGGGGGAGGGCCGGTGCGTAGATAATTGCAAGGAGAACAGGGCGCAGCCGAACGATACCGGTCAGCACCAGGCAGAAGTGAAGGGTCAGCGGATAGAAGAGTATGTTGGGAGGAGAACCCAGCTTGAACCAGAAGAGGAAGCTTTCCTTTGCCTCCGCCGAGAATGCAAAGGTAGCGGCAAATGCCCAGAGGCTTATCAGGAAGCAGACGATAAAGAAGAGCCTGTTGGCTGTGGATTTTGTGTCCATTTTCAGCACGTGTATGCCGAGATAGAGGTATATCAGGGAGGCGGCATTGGACAGAACTGAAAAAATGTTCATGGTACCCTTTCCCGGAGGTAAAATGAACGGAGCCGAGCAATAATATAACATTATGTAAATATTGTCAAGTTTTTCCCTTTTTTCGAAATTCCGGGCGGAATTCCCCCCCCCTCTCTCTCTGGAGGAAGAAGCCCCGATTAACGATGGCAAGGATATACATCCCATACTAATGCGAAGCTCAGCTTTACGCGATCGAGGTTAACTTCCAGGCTCAGGCCTGCTCCACGATGTTGAGATTGTATACACGGGTGATGCCCCCCTCACAGAGGCGAGCCATCGGAGCCGTTCCTTATGGAAATAATAACTATTTGACACGTTGTACGGGAGATGTATTTATTTATACCGGGTATGCGCTGAATTCATAATGATATTGAGGGGTATGAATTGTCAAAAACAGTAATTGTCGGTGCCGGTATAAACGGCCTGTTGCTCGGTGCGCTCCTCGCGCACGATGGCGATGAGGTGCTGCTGTTCGAAAAAAAAAGAACGGTCGGGGGGAGGGCTTTCCTGCTTGAGCGGGATGGTTTTATTCTCGATTACGGAGTGCATCTCACCCGTTTCGGGCCCGCCAGTTCTCTGGCGAAGATAATGAGATATCTCGGCTCGGAGGTGGCCTTTCAACCGATGGGCAAATCGTATCTCATGGACACCGATGGTGAAATGAAGCTCTTTCCCACCAGTCCAGCCGGGATTTTCAGGAGCGAGCTCTTCAGCTTTCGAGAGAAATTGAGAATACTGGGATTACTGTTCAAAATCAAGCGGGGAAAGTACAACAATTTGATGAAGATTTCCCTGGAGGAGTGGATGCAGCAGAACGATATTACTGGCGGTTTGCGAAAGTACTTCGAGCTGGTCAGCGCATCCGTGATGGTCTGCCCCTTCGTGGAGAAAACCTCGGCGGGTGAAATGTTCAGGAACATAAACCGGGTTTTACAGTCCGGCCATTCGGCGGAATACCCTGCTGAAGGCTGGAAGCCGATTCATCAGGCGCTCATTTCAGAGATCGAGAAGAGGGGAAAGGTATACAGGAAAGCAAAGGTTGACCGCGTGATTATCAGAAAGGGAGTTGCAACGGGGGTCACTGTCGGGGGAAAGAAATACGTAGCAGACCGGGTTGTTCTGAACATGCCGGTTCAGGAGATATTTTCTGTGGTGCCGGAGCGATCCTGCAGGAAGGAATATGTGAATCTCTGTAAAAATCTTCTTCCCACCTCAGGTGTCTTTGTGGATATCGCCCTGAAGAGGAATATTTCTGAAATTGACGGGCTTCTGTACAGTGCCAGCCCTGCTGCTTACGGCATTATCACCTCAAACATCTGCAGAGCTGTTGCGCCGCCGGGTTCTCAGCTCCTCACGATGTTCTATCCCGTCTCGCTGAAGGATGTCACCGGCCTCAAGAACATCAAGAAAAGCATAGAGGAGCTCTGGATAGCGGTCAAAAGCTTCTTCCCTGAGATAGAGAAGGATATTCTCTGGAAACGTGAGGCGGCTCTGAAAATGATTGACGGTGTTCAGGTTAATGTCGATCAGACCGAGGAGCAGCGGCCCGGATCAACTGTTCCCGATGTTCAGAATCTCTATCTGGTTGGAGATTCAATTGCCGCGCCGGGCGCCGGTGGGGATGTGGGGAATGAGTCTGTCCCGATTACCTTCGAGAAGATGACCGGGAAACGGATCTGATGTTTTAATAT
>Ga0180432_10001630_pt1 | contig 35127 bp, 31 predicted proteins | sample SS_ome_10_FD_132414 | JGI IMG/M metagenome (GOLD analysis project Ga0180432, IMG submission 132414) | Hypersaline lake sediment archaeal communities from the Salton Sea, California, USA - SS_1_MS_2 metaG | ecosystem: Environmental > Aquatic > Non-marine Saline and Alkaline > Hypersaline >... | reverse complement strand
CGTACGCCTAACCCCTGCATCGCCTGCAACGAGCACATCAAGTTCGGCCTATTGCTCGACCGAGTCCAGTCCATGGGGGTGGACTACCTCGCCACAGGGCACTACGCCAGAGTAGCTGAGTCCGGGCGACAATGCAGGTTGTTCAAAGCAGTCGATCTTTTCTGTGACCAGTCCTACTTCCTCTACATGCTGGGGCAGCGGGAACTGGGGCGGGTGCTGTTTCCTGTCGGGGGCTGTTCCAAGGGCCAGGTGAGACGCATGGCGGCTGATCTGGGACTGCCGGTGGCAGGAAGGAAGGAGAGCCAGGACATCTGCTTCATACCCGACGGGCGGCTTGCGGAGTTCATCGCGGCCCGGGTCCCATGCGAGCCCGGTGACATCGTGGACTCCGACGGGAGGGTGCTGGGGAGGCACAGGGGAATCGCCCTGTATACCGTGGGGCAGAGAACGGGGCTGGGGGTCGCCGCAGGCAGCAGGGTGTACGTTCGCTCAATCGATGTGGAAAGGAACCGGGTTGTCGTTGGCGGAGAGGAAGACCTGTTTGTCTCCACTCTGCGCGCCGGGAAGGTGCGGTTCGTGAGTGACAGGCCGGAGTCCCCCACCGCCGTCACAGCCAGGATCAGGTACAATTCCCCGGAGGCGCAGGCCATGCTTTTCCCGGAGGGCGACGACGTACGGATCGAGTTCCAGGTAGCCCAGCGGGCGGTTGCCCCGGGCCAGTCGGTGGTGTTCTACAGGGGTGACGAGGTCGTGGGAGGGGGGGTGATCGAGTCGCCGTGATCGTCAGTCCCACGTACGACCGGGAGCGCGAGCTGCTGTCCCAGGGATACCGGCTGATAGCGGGGGTTGACGAGGTGGGGCGCGGCTGCATCGCAGGGCCGGTCGTTGCCGCGGCGGTGGTCCTGCCGTCGGATGGAGGTCTGCCGTGGCTGGGCCGGGTGAGGGACAGCAAGCAACTGTCTCCCCGGCAGAGAGAAGCGTTGTTGGGAGAGATCAGGACGTGTGGGGCGGTGGTGGGGGTGGGGAGTGTGCCTCACAACCGTATTGACGAGATGGGTATCGTTGCAGCCACGCGGCTGGCGATGGCAATCGCGGTGGAGGAACTGGCCCCCACGCCCGACTTCCTGCTCATCGATGCGCTGCGTTTGCCCGAGGTTCGCATCCCGCAGCAGGGACTGGTCCGCGGTGACCAGCTCTGCTGTTCGATTGCCTGCGCCTCGATTGTCGCCAAGGTCACCAGGGACCGCTACATGCAGGAACTGGACGCGGTGTATCCCGGTTATGGCTTGGCGGTTCACAAGGGGTATCCTACAGCCCTGCATGTGGCCAGCCTGGAGCGGTTGGGCGCGTCCCCGGTCCACCGGCGCTCCTTCGCCCCTGTACGCAGGCTGCTATGAAGGGGAGCGCCGTAGTGGTGCGTCCTGCATCGACCACGACGGTCGTGGTGCATCAGAAGAGCCTGTCTGGCGCTTGGCGTAGTATGCGATGAAGCGTAAGGAACTGGGTGACCTGGGCGAGAAGAGCGCTGCCGACTATCTTCGGAAGCGCGGCTACCGGATACATGAGAGGAACTACCGCTGCCGCGCCGGTGAGATTGACATCGTGGCCCAGGACAGGGACTGCCTGGTATTCGTCGAGGTCCGCACCAGGACCGGCCCCGCTTTCGGGACACCGGAGGAATCCATAGGGGCTGTGAAGAAGGGGAGGCTGGCTTCGGCCGCTCTAACCTATCTCCAGACCCACAGGAAGCTTCCGCCTCACTGGCGCTTCGATGTCGTTGCCATCGAGGTTGGGCCAGGAGGGGAGACCGAGCGGATTGAGCTGATCAGGGACGCTTTCGGTTAACCGGGTCTCGCGGTTCAGCCGGTTCATGTCCACTGCGTCCTTCTCCGATCAGTCTGTGTCACGATTGAACACACTGGCTTCGCGCCGTGGACGCTGGGGGCTTCTGCTGGTGACCATCTTCCACCTTCACACCCCCCGATCGAGCCTGGAAAGGCTCTCCTACAGACATGCTACCGTATCTTGTCGAGCCTGAAAACCCGATTCATCGGAACTACTGTAGGAGACCCCTTCTGGGGTCGATCTATGTCGATACCGTAGTCGTCCCTATACGTCCCGATTGATCGGGGTCCCGGCACTCAACTGGCATCTCCAGAAGGAGCGATCCTCCGGGTTCTCGACTGAAGCAGGACATGAGGCATGCCTTGATGATGCCCGCTTCACGGTGCTATGATTTGGCGAATCTGAATTGGGCAGCAAGCCCGGTATTCCCCCTGAGCAGGTCTGATCGTGGCCACTTGTTGAGGAGGACCGTCGTGGAGCAAGACGAGAAGACCGTAGAGCAAGTCGTCAGTGAGTTGGCACAGGCTGAGAGACGTATTGCAGAGCTTGAAGCCCTCGAGGGGCAGCGACGGGCAAACGATGTAGACCTGCCAAATGGCGGCACAGACTACAGCGATCTGCTGGAGAATGCCTCCGATCTAGTCCAGAGCGTCGCCCCCGATGGACGGCTGCTGTATGTGAATCGCGCCTGGTGCGACACCCTGGGGTACAGCCGGGAGGAAGCTCTGGCCCTGACCCTGTTCGATATCATCCACCCTGACAGCTTGCCTCATTGCATTGAGACGTTCCAGAAAGTGATGGCCGGCGAAGGAGTCCAGGGAGTGGAGGCGGTCTTCGTGGCCAAGGATGGCAGGCAGATTGCCGTCGAGGGGTGTGCCAACTGCAGGATCGAGCAAGGGAAGCCACTGCACACCCGTGGGATCTTTCGCGAGGTCACCGAGCGCACGAAGATAAGGCAGGTCCTGGAAGAAAGGGAGAGGCTGTACCGGCTACTGGCTGAGAACGTGACCGATGTGATCTGGACACTGGACATGGATCTGCGGTTCACGTACATAAGCCCTTCTGTGGAACGTCTGCGGGGATACACGGTGGACGAAGCCATGGCCCAGACGATGGAGGAGAGCCTGACCCCGGAGTCTTACCAGGTCGCCCTGCAAGCCTTCCTGGAGGAGATGAAGTTGGAAGCCGCGGGAGAGGGGGCCAGAATGCCCCTCAGGGCGCGGACCGTTGAGCTGGAGCAGCTCTGCAAGGATGGGTCAGTTGTGCCGGTGGAGGTCAATGTCACCTTCCTGCGCGATGAGAAAGGCGCGCCGGTCGGGGTGCTGGGCGTCACCCGCGACGTCAGCGAGAGGAAACGGGCTGAAGATCTGGTCCGATCGCTCTTCGCCGGTTCGCCCATAGGGATCTATATCGTCCAGAGAGGCAGATTCCGAATGGTCAACGCCAGCTTCCAGAAGTTGACCGGCTACGGAGCCGACGAGTTGATCGGCATGAAGTCCGTGGATATCGTGCATCCTGATGACAGGGATGTAGTGAGGCGGGCGGCGATAGCCATGCTCAAGGGGGAACGCTCCACGCCCTACGAGCTCAGGTATGTGACCAGGAGCGGGGCCACGAGGTGGTTCATGGAGACTGTCACCTCCATCAGCTACGAGGGAGAGCGGGCGGCCCTGGGCAATTTCATGGGTGTTACCGAGTTCAAGGAAGCCCAGCAAGCGGTTGAGGCGAGCGAGAGGCGGTATCGTCTGCTGGCCGACAACGTAACCGACGTCATCTGGACTGCCGACATGAACCTGAAGACAACTTACGTCAGTCCCTCGGTGGAGCGTCTCCTGGGCTATAGCGTTGAGGAGGCCGTCGGCCATGCTATAACTGAGGCATTGAATGAGGAATCTGTGGCGACTGTGAGAACCGCGCTGCAGGAGGACCCAGGCGGTTCCTCGGTACAGTTACCCATGAGGCGGCAGGATGGGGGGATCGTCTGGACGGAGACGACCATGTCCCTCCTGCGGGGTGATGGCGCTGCTCAGGGGACTGTTGTTGGGGTTACCAGGGACATCAGCGAGCGCAAGCGCTCGGAGGACGAATTGCGGGAGTCGGAGGAGCGCTACCGCACCCTGGTGGAGAACACCAACGACGTCATCTTCAATCTCGATCCCCAGGGGCAGTTCCTCTATGTGAGCCCCTCTATTCAGACGGTTGCCGGCTACGCTCCGCAGGAGGTCGCCGGCTGGGAGTTCACCAGGTACGTGCATCCCGATGACCTGCCAGGTCTGCTTGCCAGCCTGGAGAGGACCCTGGCGGGCGAGTTGGAACCCCATGAGTTTCGCGTAGTGGGCAAGGATGGGGCGGTCCGCTTCGTACGGACTTCCAGTCGCCCTGTGTGGAGAAAGGGCCGGATAGTGGGGCTGACAGGCATCATGTCTGACATCACACAGCGAAAGCTGATGGAACAGAAGTTGCAGGAGTACTCGGAGAACCTGGAGAGGATGGTGGAGGAGAGGACAAAGGAGTTGCGGGAGGCGCAGGACAAGCTGGTGAGGACGGAGAAGCTTGCGGCCATAGGTGAGGTTGCGGGTGGGCTGGCCCACGAGTTGCGGTCGCCACTGGCCGCAATGAGGTTCTCCGCGTACTTCCTCAAGGCGAAGCTGGGCGATGCAGCCGACCCGAAGGTGCGCCGCCATCTGGACTTGCTGGAGGAAGAGGTGGATGTCTGCGACCAGACGGTAGCCCAGGTACTGGACTTCGCCCGGCCGGGGACGCTCCAGAGAGAGGAAGTGGACATCAATGCCGTGGTAGAGGGCGCACTTGGGGAGATCGACTTGCCCTCGAACGTGCATTTGCGCAGGCAACTGGAGTACGGTCTGGCGGCGGTCACCGCCGATACCGCCCAGATGAGGCAGGTGGTATCTAACCTGGTGACTAATGCCATCCAGGCCATGCCGGACGGCGGGGGGCTCACAGTCATTACGTCGCAGCGGGAGGACTTCGTCGAGGTGAAGGTGGCCGATACGGGGGTGGGCATACCGCAGGAGAACCTGGGCAAGGTGTTCGAGCCTCTATTCACGACCAAGGCCAAGGGGATTGGCCTGGGTCTGGCCGTTGTGAAGGCCGTGGTTGACAGGCAGGGTGGCAGCATCGATGTCCAGAGCCGGGTAGGTGAGGGCACCGTGTTCACCGTAAGGTTGCCCGTTGTCGTGCGGGAGGTATCAGGTCTTGAGTAGGGAAGTCACCATACTGGTTGTAGATGATGACCGGGACCTTTGTGAGGCCATAAGCGACGTGGTCGAACTCAAGAGCGGCTACAGCGCGGAGCTGGCCGGCACTGCCCGGGAGGCACTGGACATAGCCAGACGGAAGACCGTGGCCGTGGCACTTCTGGACCTGACCCTGCCGGACATGGATGGCCTTGATTTGCTTCGCGAAATGAAGCAGGTGGATTCGGCGACAGCATTCATTATCCTCAGCGGTCACACCTCGGTGGAGAGAGAGGTCGAAGCAGCCAGCGCTGGTGCTGTTTCCTATCTGGTCAAGCCCTCCAGCCCGGCGGAGCTGATGGAGGCCATTGAGGAGGCGCTGGAGAGGCGGGGTGGACCTCCCCCTTCCGGCTAGCCCCGCCACAGCAAGACATGGATGTAACAGTACCTGACCTGCTGGTTGACCTGGTAGAGAAGGTATGCGTAGTAGTAGTAGTTGCCTACCTTGTCACCCGCAGCAGGTTCTTCGACCAGATAGCAGAGAAGCGACTGGACCTCAAGGCAAAGCTCTTCCTGATAATCGTCTTCGGCGCCTTCTCCATCTTCGGTACGGCAAGCGGCATTGAGCTCCCTTCCGGGGCCATCGCCAACATAAGAGACCTGGGTCCCATGATCGCCGGCCTGGTCGGTGGACCTGCGGTGGGTCTTGGGGCCGGCCTGATGGGTGCCACCCACCGCTACTTCGAGCACGGCCTGACCTGCAATGCCTGCTCGCTGGCAACGGTCATTGCCGGGCTTGCCGGCGGCCTCATATACAAGTGGCGCAAAGGGGAGATACCCCCTGTCTGGCAGGCCACGTTGTTCGCTGCCCTCATGGAATCCTTCCACATGGTGCTGGCCGTCTTCATGTCGTCTCCGCTGGATGAGGGTGTGGCGGTGGTCCGCAAGGTAAGCCTGCCCATGATCGCGTCCAATGCTGTTGGGATGGCCATCTTCGCCATGATAGCCAACAATGTGATCGAGGAGAAAAGGACTACCGCTGAGAGGGACAGGCTGCGTCGTGACGCGGAGCGGCGGGGCTACGAAATGGAACTGGCCCAGTCCATCCAGAAGAGCTTCCTGCCCGAGTCCGCGCCGGTAGTGGGTGGTTACGAACTGGCGGCTGTTAATCTGCCGGCGATGGAGGTGGGCGGCGATTTCTACGATTTCATACCTGTGTCCGACGACAAGTGGGGGCTGGTAATAGCCGATGTCTCGGGCAAGGGAGTACCGGCGGCCCTGTTCATGACCGTGTCCAGGACGCTGGTGCGGGCCAATGCGCTGGGACATTACACTGCCGCGGAGGTTATTGAGAGGGCGAACGACCTCATCTCGGAAGAGGACAGGTCGAGCATGTTCGTCACGCTGTTCTATGCTATTCTGGATGCGGAGAAGAGAACGCTGAAATACGTCAATGCCGGCCACAACCCACCGCTGCTTCTGGAGGGGGACGCTACAGAAATCGTCATGCTGGAGGCCAAGGGCATTGCCCTGGGAGTGATGTCGGGGATTCACCTGCAGGAGAAGGAGGTACTGCTTGAGGAGGGAGCTGTGGTAGTCTTCTACACGGACGGGGTGACGGAAGCCGTCAACAGGAACGAAGAGCAGTTCGGCGAGCAGAGGCTGGCAGGACTGGTGCAGGCGAACCAGCACCGGAGCGCCCAGGAGATCGTTGACGCCATATGCCAGGCGATAGGGGAGTTCGCTGAAGGCCAGGCACAGTTCGACGACATCACTCTGATCGTGCTCAAGTCTACGCAGGACGGCCAACAGAAATGAGCCGCACCTTTGAGATCACCGTCCAGGCCACGCTTGAGAACCTCAGTGTCATTGGAGGGTTCGTTGTCGATGCCATGAGGCAGATGGGCGCCGATGACAGGAGCATATTTGAGGTTGAACTGGTAGTGGACGAGGCCTGCACCAACATCGTGCAGTATGCCTACGGGGACGAGGGTGGCACCATCAGCTTAACCTGCCGGCAATCGGGAGACGACCTCATCGTATCCATAGTGGACCGGGGGAAGCCCTTTGACCCGAAGTCCGTTGCGCTGCCGGACGTGGGTGCGGACCTGGCACACAGGAAGATCGGGGGCCTGGGCGTCTTCTTCATGCACCGGATGATGGACCAGGTGGACTACTCCTACGACCCCGAGGTGGGTAACCGGTTGACCATGAAGAAGAGGCTGGCTCAGACCTGAGCCTCGGGCTGCTCAAAGACGATGTCCGTGATATGGGAGACCCCGATGACAGCCCGGGCGATCCTGGTACTGTCAAGCAAGTGACGCATATCCACGAACTCTCCCTCCCGTATCGTTCTCTTGATCTCCTCGTCCAGTTGTAGAGTCCTGCGCCATTGCAGGGGCTCGAAGATCACCCCGTGGTTATGTAGCATCATGCTCCTATCGCCTATGTTGGCCGGGTGGAGGTAGAAGAGGCTGTCCAGCTTCTGCTGGCCGAAGGAAGGCAGGTCGCCGCTTAGATCCAGGCCCACCCCGAAGCTTGCCATTGTCATTCCCCGGTGCCTGGGCTCGGAGGTTATGTCCATCCACGTGTCCGAATTGGCGGGATCGACGATCATCTTGCCATTGCCTGGGGCAAGCTCTTCCACCGGCGATATCTTGACGCCGGAGCTGTAGACGGCGACAACATCACACAGCATCGCTATGCTGGCCAGGCCGCGGAACCCTGCTGATGCCTGCCGCGCGATCTCGAAGACCGAGCTGTAGACTTCGCTCATGGACAGCCCATCATCGTGCTCGCTCTCGATGGTCATGACCTGGTTGAAGGGGCCGTCGAGCGCCACGTTCAGTCCCGTGTGTATCATGACTGCGCCCGTGTCCTTCCGTGGGATGAGAAAATCAGGAGTGTCATTGCCGTCGGTGGGCAACCATACCATGGTCCCGCCTATAGTGATCATCTCTCCCAGCAGGCACAGGCAATCGTCGACACTGCCCCCCAGGGCTCCCAGGCCGATGGAGTACTCTGTCTCTGAGAACCTTCTCAGGAAGACGTCCTCCTTCCGCAACCGGGCGTAAAGCACCTTGGCAAGGCTGCCGACCACCTTGAGCACAGGCGGGTCCGCGCTGGCTTCGAAGATGGCGAACCGGGCGCCATTGTGCTCGTAGCTGGGTAGCTGGTCCCAGTGGCCTTCCCACTGTCTGGCGTCGTGCGCACCTTTGCAGACCCTGATGGCTTCATCCCGGGTGGTGTGAATCTGGAAGAACTGGTCGAACCCGGCCATCTCCAGCACGCTCATGGGGTACTGGGTCACGCTGCAGAGGTGGATGCCGCCCTGCCTCCTGGCCAACATCCTCTGGGCTGCCACCAGGACGCGAATGCCGCCGCTGCTGAGATACTGTACTCCTCCCATGTCTATCACCGCGGTGGAGTCATCCTCCCGGATGAAGGCTTTGAACGCCTCGTCCAGTTGCGAGGCCCCGTGAGCATCCAGCCTGCCCTGGGGCGAAACCACCGGGATGCCGTCTGCCCTGTCTGCTTTCACTTCCATTATCATTCTCCGTCGTCGTTGTGCTGCAGGGGGCCGGGATTCAGCGTCACCTCGGCCGCTGCCAGTTGCCGCCGGCCGGGCGCCGCGCCCTTTGTGGCGAGCGTTTGGCCTACCTCTGGTCCCAGGGTGGTGTTGGGTATAGGGGTTTGGCGGTGGCCAGGGCATCGGGCCACACGGCCACGATCTTCCCGTCCTGGACTTGGAGGGCGACCATCGGGTTGAAGCTATCCCTGCCTGTTTCGTCAAACTTCAGTTGGCCGTAGAAGGTCTGGACGTCAAGAGATGCCAGGGCTTGCCGGACGTCTTCCCGGCTGAGTGAACCGGCCTGCTCGATGGCGAACTGGAAGGCCAGCCCGCAGGCCGTGGCTGCGGCCGAGTGATAGTCGGGCTCCACGCCGAACTCGTCTTCATAGGCCAGGGCGTATTCTTCTGCGCTGCCGAAGGACTTGCCGCTGTATGGTAGGCTCGGGAGCCACTGCGCGGTGCCGAAGACGTAATTCGCATCCTGGCCGAGGGCCTCGATGAAGCCCGGGTCTGCCGGTGCCACGGCGATGCCGTACATGCTGGGGTTAAGGTCCACTCCTTTGGCTGAAGTCATAAATGTAAGTGCCTCGGGGAAATGGGATGAGAGCAGCACCATGTCGGGGTGGTCCCACTTCAGGTCCTCCAGCTTCGCTGACAGGCCCTGATCGTTGAGGAAAGTGACTATGGGGAGGACGTTGAAGCCCAGTTGCTCCGCCAGTTCCTTCGCCCCCTTCGCCGCAGTTTGGGAGAAGTCATCGTCTGCCGACACTATGGCCACCTTGTTGGGCCTGGGACTGAGGGAGGTGGCGCCATGGAGCAGGGTGCCAAAGTAGTCACTGGCTGTGTTCAGCAGCCCGAAGGTGCAGGTGAAGCCGGAGGAGAAGATGCCATCGGCGGCACCGCCGCCCTGGACCATGGGAACGCCGTATTCCTCGGCGACCCGCGCCGCCTCCAGCGTCGAGGCACTGCCATAGGGACCCAGCAAGAAGTCCACCTTGTCTGTTATGATGAGTTTCCTCACATACAACGCGGTCCGGTCCGGGCTGCTTTCGTCATCGTAGTAGAGGATGTTGACCTGGTGCTTCTCACCGCCGACGGAGATGCCTCCTCTGGAGTTCACCTTCTCCATCCACAGCTCATAGCCGTATCTGACCAGGCGGCCGGTCTCTGCGTACTTGCCGCTGAGGGTCAGGGCGCACCCGAACAGTATGGCTTCGGGTGTCTTGTGCCCGCAGGCGCTGGTGGGGACGGCCAGGGCCAGCATGAGGACCAGGGCTATCAGTGTGGACACGAAGCGGAACATGGCCTGGTCTTCCTTTGTCCGTGGTTGGCCGGGGCTTGCAGATGGCCACATGGTAAGTTTATGAAGCCAGGGGTTCCTGCGTCAAACAGCTAAGTGGCTACGGGGCCGCAGTCCTTGATGGTCATGCCGTTGGGTGCTAGCATTTGCTGGACGGTGAGACGGACATGGACTTGGTGCGCGCCTTTCAGGGGGAGCCATGACAGGACCACTCCAAGGGATCAGGGTTGTTGACCTCAGTTGGGTGCTGGCCGGCCCCTTCGCTACCATGGTGCTCAATGACCTTGGCGCCGAGGTGATCAAGGTGGAGCAGCCGGGGAGAGGGGATATCGCCCGCGGCAACGGCCCCTTTGTGGGCGGATACAGCTCCTATTTCCTCAGCCTGAACCGCGGCAAGAAGAGCCTCACGCTGAACCTGGCCGACGACACAGGCAGAGACATCTTCCTCAGACTGGTAGAGCGATCGGACGTAGTGGTGGAGAATTTCATCCCCGGGACCATGAGGCGGCTCGGCCTGGACTACGATGTGCTTTCGGAACGGAATCCCCGCATCATATATGCTGCCTGCTCCGGGTTTGGCCGGACAGGGCCCTACGCCCACAAGCCTGCCTTCGACGTGGTGGTCCAGGCGATGGGCGGGATAATGAGCATCACGGGGGAGCCGGGGGGGCCGCCGGTCCGGCCCGGGGCCTCCATGGGGGATATCACCGCCGGGCTCTTTCTATGCATTGGCATCCTGGCGGCAATAGAGGAACGGCACACCAGCGGCCGGGGCCAGTTGGTGGACATAAGTATGCTGGACTGCCAGGTCGCCATCATGGAGAACGCGCTGGCCCGCTACTTCGCCACCGGCGACGTTCCCGGCCCTCTTGGCACCCGCCACCCTGTGTTCACTCCTTTCCAGGCGTTCCGGGCCAGTGACGGCCATGTGGCGGTGGCCATTCACGGCGATCAGTGGCCCCTCTTCTGCGCCACCATCGGGCGGCTGGATATTATGGACGATCCCAGGTTTGCCGACGGGTACCTGCGGACACAGCACTACACGGATCTGGAGCCCGTCTTCAGGGAGGTCTTCAGCGCTAAGACGGTTAAGGAGTGGCTGGCCGAGTTCGAGGCGGTGGGCATACCGTGCGGGCCGGTCAATACTGTTGAAGACCTGGTCCAGGACCCCCAGGTGCAGTCGCGGAACATGCTCGTGGGGCTGCCTCTGGGGGATGGGGGAGAGTTCAAAGTGGCCAACACGCCCGTGAAGCTTTCTCGGACACTGGGCGGCGTACGGGGGCCCAGCCCTGCACTGGGTGAACACACCGACCAGGTGCTGCGGGATGTTCTCGGCCTCAGTCGGCAGGACATCGCGAGACTGAGACGCTCTGGCGTGGTCTGACCCCGGTCCCCGGTGCCGTTGGTTGGCCCATGTTCTAAAGTGGTAAGATATGTACGCAGCAAGGCTGAGGGGGCGCGTGGGGCCATGCAACCGTCGATGTCGTTGTGTGGGCACGGCGCGGTTGCCGCCCCAAGGGAGGCTCTCCCCCCACAGGCGACCAGGAGGTTGAAATGGACATCAATACGGTGGGCGATGTGAGAGTGGCATTGCTGGTGCACAGATTCGATGCCTACTCCAGCAAAGAGGTGGAGGGTGCCTTCAGTGATCTGATACAGTCGGGATGCACCAAGCTGGTGTGCGATTTCTCCGGCACCGAATACATAGCCAGCGCCGGGCTGAGGGTCCTACTGTCTACGGCCAAGGGCCTGCAGAAGGCTGGCGGCCAGATCGCTCTCTGTTCCCTCAAGCCCTACGTCTACGAAGTGTTCGAGACGGCGGGCTTCACGCAGATCTTCAGGATCTATGACTCGCAGGACCAGGCTGTCGGGTCCCTCTGAGGTGTGGGCATCCGGATATAGAGGAGCCTAATGAACAATACAGTAGCTGACCTGTTCCTCAAGTACATCGAGGCCGAAGGCGTCGAGTACATTTTCGGCGTGCCCGGCACGAGCCTGGTGCCACTCCTGGCAGCCTGCAACAGCAACCCCGGCGTCAAGCCGATTCTGGCCAAGCACGAGGAGGGTGCGGCTTTCATGGCCGACGGGTATGCCAGGGTGAGGGACTCCCTGGGAGTGTGCTTCGCCACCTCGGGGCCGGGGGCCACGAACCTTGTGAGTGGAGTGGCTACGGCTTGCCTGGACGACGTCCCCCTTCTGGTGTTGACCGGCCAGGTGGAGACATCGAGCTATGGCAAGGGCACCTTCCAGGACTCGACCCGCGAGGGCGTCGATTCCGTGCAGATGTTCGACTCCGTCACCAAGCACAGTGCGATGGTCATCTCCAGGTACAAAGCCCCGGATGACATCCGTGAGGCCCTGCGGGTGGCCCTGACGGGCAAGAGGGGGCCGGTCCATCTCAGCCTGCCCAAGGACGTCCTTGCCCAGGAGATCGACGCGGCCGTGCCGTCGCCGTCCACCTATCGTTCCACGGGTGAGTACTTCGACCGTCGTCTTGTGATCGAGGCGGCCCAGCAACTGGTCCGTGCCGAGCGCCCGGCTATCCTGGTGGGTAGCGGTGCGGTGGCTTCGGGGGCTTGTGGAGATATCGTGGACATGGCCGAGATGCTCAGTATTCCGGTGGCCACCACGCCCAAGGCCAAGGGGGCTTTTCCGGAGGACCATCCTCTAGCGCTTGGAGTGCTCGGCCTGTGCGGGTCGCCCCTGGCTGAAAGCTACATGAAGTCCGGGGAGACGGATGTGCTTCTGGTGATAGGGGCCAGCCTCAACCAGATCACCACCAGTTCCTGGGACCCCAAGTTGAGACCGTCCAGGTGCCTGGCGCACGTCAACATAGACCCCACCGACATCGGCAAGAACTACGCGGCTGACGTCCCTCTGGTGGGAGACGCCCGCACCATTGTCAACGAGATATCTTTCCGCGTCCTTCGAGACCTGATGCAGGAAGAGGAGAAGCGCAGGAGCCGCGAGGAGCTAGTGGCCAGGCTCAGGGACGAAGTGGGGACTTGCGTCGAGCCAGAGAAGCTCGAATCGGAGTCCGTGCCGGTCAAGCCCCAGCGGATGATGAAAGAGCTGGAGGAAGCCCTGCCGGACGATGCCATACTCTTTGTGGACACGGGCAATGCCATGTGCTGGGTTATCCACTACATGAAGTTCCGGCGGCCGAACTCCTTCATCAGCGCCTTTGGACTGCTCACCATGGGACACGGTACCGCCGCGGCCATCGGAGGCAAACTGGCGGCCGGGAATCGTCCTGTGGTGGCACTGGTGGGCGACGGCTGCTTCCAGATGAATGGCATGGAAGTGGCCACCGCCGTCAACTACGACATCCCCGTGGTATGGATTGTGCAGAATAACGCCAAGCTGGGCCTGGTGCACGAGCTTCAGAGGTTCTCCCTGGGTGACAATACCGTGGCCACCACCTTCAAGGAGGTCAACCTGGCCAAGGTCGCTGAGGGACTTGGTGCGGTTGGCCACCGGATCAGCAAGCCCGGTGAGCTCAGGGAGTTGTTGCCCAGGGCCATTGCCTCTGGCAGGCCCACAGTGATTGACTGCCTGATCGACCCCGACGAGGTCCCGCCGCTGGCCCCCTTTGTCGAGGGCATGAAGAACTACACCCTGAGCCTGGACATGATGTAAGGGCGGTGGGAAGCTTTTCGGCCTGTCTGAGCGCGGTTGCTTGTGCCGGGAGGGGTGGGGAGGCCTCCGATCTGTCCTCCCTGGGAGATATAGGTGGGAGGGGGTCACCCTCACCCTAGCCCATGAAGGGAGAGGGGATTGTTGGCTGCGGCTGTGGGCGCGGGCCACGCACTACGCGCTCGTCCCACAGGCCATTCTCATCGTAGCTGGTCCCGACTGTATCGGGATGGGGGATTTCGTCGGCGCGGCGCATGAGGCAGCCTGGAGAGGTCCAAGGAGGTCATGACAATGGATGATATTGTGAAATCGGTATCGGGAAACATAGTGGACGTGCTGGGTTCGGCCACCTACCCGGGCACCCTGGAAGTCGACAACGGCCGGATTGTTGACATAGTCCGGGATGGCAAGACCTATGACACCTACCTTGTGCCTGGGCTGGTGGACTCGCATGTGCATGTTGAGAGCTCCATGCTGGCGCCGTCCGCCTTTGCCAGGCTGGCCGTCGTTCATGGCACTGTGGCTACGGTGTCCGATCCCCACGAGATAGCCAATGTGCTGGGCATGGTGGGCGTGGACTATATGATTAACAACGGGAAGGCCGTGCCCTTCAAGTTCTATTTTGGCGCCCCGTCCTGCGTTCCGGCCACGCCCTTTGAGACGTCGGGGGCGCATCTCGGGCCAGAGGAGGTAGGAGAGCTGCTGGGGAGGGAAGAGATCAGGTATCTGAGCGAGATGATGAACTTCCCCGGGGTCATCAACGATGACCCTGAAGTCATGGCCAAGATCGAGGCGGCCAAGAAGCTGGGCAAGCCGGTTGACGGGCATGCACCCGGTCTGCGCGGCCAGGCATTGCAGAAGTACATGGCTGTTGGCATATCTACAGACCACGAGACGATGACCAGGGATGAGGCCCTGGAGAAGCTGGGCCTGGGCATGAAGCTGCTGATCAGGGAGAGCTCCGCGGCCAAGGACTTCGATGCGCTCATAGGAGTGCTCGACCAGCATGCCGACCAGTGCATGTTCTGCAGTGACGACAAGCACCCGGACGACCTGGTAGCGGGCCACATCAACGAATTGGTCAAGAGGGCACTGAAGCTGGGGATAGACCGGATGAAGGTGCTCAGGTGTGCCTGCGTCAATCCCGTCAGGCACTATGGGCTGGATGTGGGGCTGCTTCAGAAGGGCGATTGGGCGGACTTCATTGAGGTTGACAAGCTGGACGATTTCAACGTCCTGAGGACGTTCATCAACGGCAGGGTGGTGGCGGAGGGGGGCAGGACGCTTCTGCCCCAGGTGGAAGCAGGCGTGGCCAACAATTTCAAGGCCAGCGAGAAGAGGCCGTCGGACTTCGCTGTTGGGGCCGGTGGGGACAGGATCAACGTTATCGAAGCCATCGACGGCCAGTTGCTGACCAACCGGCTCGTGGCGGCGCCGAAGGTTTCGGGTGGCGAAGTCGTCTCCGATGTCGGCCGAGATATTCTCAAGATCGCGGTGGTCAACCGATACCAGGACGCTCCGCCGGCGGTGGCCTTCATCAAGAGCTTCGGCCTCAAGGAAGGCGCTATCGCCTCCTCGGTGGCCCACGACTCACACAACATAGTGGCCGTTGGGGTGACTGACGAGGCGTTGTGCCGCGCTGTGAACCTGATCGTCCAGCACCGGGGTGGAGTGGCTGTGGTGGGCGGCGGGCAGGAGAGCGTGCTCCCCTTGCCGGTGGCTGGTCTGATGACGACCCAGGACGGGTTCGAGGTGGCACGGCTCTACTCGGAGCTCGACAGGGCGGCCAAGAAGCTGGGCTCCACGCTGCACGCCCCGTTCATGACCCTTTCCTTCATGGCCCTTCTGGTCATTCCCAGTATCAAGCTGAGCGACAAGGGTCTGTTCGACGGGGAGAAATTCGAGTTCACCAGCCTGTTCGCTTGAGGAATAGCCTGGTACACAACACAGGGAGGCACGTTCTGCGTCTCCCCGTTTGTCTTCCGCCGGGCGAGGTGGTGTAGGGGTGGCGGGGCGTCGGTGCACGCCCTCCTTTGAATCCCTGCCCCCACGTGGTCTACAATTTGGTCGTTGCATATCCCATTCTGCGCCTCGGGGGGTGATAATGGGCCACACCAGGGAGATTCAGTCAGCAGACATTGTGCAGACCGTGTCACGGCTTTTCCGGGAAGCAACGTACTTCCTGGGAGACGACGTGCTGGAAGCGCTGGGGCGGGCCAGGGACAACGAGGAGTCGCCTGTCGGCCGTGAGGTGCTGGAGCAGATACTGCTGAATGCCGAAATCGCCGTCCAGGAGTCAATTCCGCTGTGCCAGGACTGCGGCAGCGCTGTGGTCATGCTCGGGGTAGGGCAGGACGTGCACGTGGAGGGCGGCGACCTCTATGCCGCTGTCGAGGAGGGCGTTCGCCAGGGGTACGCGGAGGGCTATCTGCGCAAGTCCATCGTGCGGCACCCCTTTTCCGCCAGGGACAACACCAGGGACAACACACCGGCCATCATCCACACTGACGTCGTGCCGGGCGACCAACTGAAGATCACGGTCATGCCCAAGGGCGGGGGCTCGGAGAACATGAGCCGCCTGACCATGCTATCGCCGTCCCAGGGACGCCAGGGGGTCATCGACTTCGTCGTCGGGGCGGTGGACCAGGCCGGAAGCAACCCGTGTCCGCCGGTGATCGTAGGCGTGGGTATCGGCGGCAATGCCGAGAAGTCCCTCCTTCTGGCCAAGGAGTCCCTGCTGCGCCCCGTGGGCGAGCACAACCCCGATCCTGAGCTGCGGGAGCTGGAAGAGGAGTTGCTGCGGCGTGTCAACGCGCTGGGGATCGGGCCCCAGGGGTTCGGGGGCCGTACCACGGCCCTGGCTGTACACGTGTTGGACTATCCCTGTCACATAGCCAGCCTGCCGGTGGCGGTGAACCTCCAGTGCCACAGCGCCCGGCACAAGGAAGCCGTGCTGTAGGGCACTGGCCCCGGCTGTTGTCCCGCGCGCCAGGCACAAGTGCCATCTGCGCCTTTCTGTGCAATCTGACAGGGCATGCTACGACGCCTCTGACTGGCACGCAGGAGGCCCGTTGGGAAGGTGAGCTGACTCTCATGGCGGCGAGGCGTCGCAGGCCGGGGCGTGGCGGGCACGGCACACGGCACCTCCTGCCGGACTACCACCAGGGAGGGAGCAGCATGGACGTGAATCCGAAATTCCTGACGCCCTGCGGTCTGTACTGCGGCATCTGCGCCATATACTACGCCACCCGCGACGACAACCGGAAGTTCAAGGAACGGCTGGTGCATGTCTACCGGGGCAGGGTTCCCGGGTCGGAGGACCTCGGCGCAGACGACATCCACCTGTTGGTGGTACTGCCCGGGTCCGGCGCACGCCTGAGTCCGAGCGAGACGACGGGAGCTAGAAAACAAGGTTTATGAAGCGATGAGGAAATACGGCGTTCTGATCGTGGTGTCCCTGGCCGTTTTCATTCTCACACTCGACACAACGATGATGAACGTGGCCATTACAGCCCTGGCCCAGGACCTGGACACAAGCATACAGAACATCCAGCTTGCCATAGCGCTGTACGCACTTTTCATGGCCGCCTTCATGATCACGGGCGCCAAGCTGGGGAACATCTACGGGACCAAGCGGATATTCCTCATTGGAGCGGTCACCTATGGCGTCGGGACGCTCATGGCAGCTTCGAGCGTCAACGTCGGGATGCTCATTGCGGGTTGGTCGGTCATCGAGGGCGTGGGCGCAGCCTTCATGATGCCGGCCGTAGCCACGTTCCTCATGGTCAGCTACCAGGACAGGGAGCGGATGATCGCCTTCGCGGTCTTCTCGGCGGTGGCGGTGGGGGGCGCCGCGGTCGGGCCCATCTTCGGCGGCCTGTTCACCACCTACGCCAGTTGGCGCTGGGCCTTCGCCTCGGAGTCGGTGATCGTGGCGGCCATAGTCATCTTCTCCTACGTGCTCAAGGGGCAGAGAAAGGCGGAGAAGGCACGGCTAGACTGGATCGGCGTGGTGCTTTCTGCGGCGGGAATGGGGTGTCTCGTCTACGGCCTGGTGCTGACTACCGATCATGGGTGGTGGCACGCCAAGGAGCCGTTCAGCATCGGCGGATGGGAGATCGCACCCTTCGGAGTGTCTTTCGCTGCGGTCCTCATGATCACTGGGCTGGTGTTCCTGCTGCTTTTCGTCTTGTGGCAGATACGGCAGGAGAGGAGAGGTAAGGAGACGCTGGCGCCGACAACCCTGTTCAAGAACAGGCCGTACATGGCGGGGACTGTGGTCTTCCTGGCGATACAGCTCTGCGTTGCCGCTCTGCTGTTCACCATCCCCTTTTTCCTGCAGTCGGTGCTGTTCAAGAACGCCATCCAGACCGGCATCCTCATCATGCCGCTCACGGTGGTCATGGCGGTCTTCGTTTTTGTGACGGCGAGGCTGGCCCAGTGGCTCCCCATCAAGTACCTGATCATGCTCGGTGCGGCGGTCTGCAGCGGCGGCACCGTTCTCATGGCTCTTTCCTTCGATGTGCATATGTCGGGAGCAGACCTGCTGCCGGGGCTCATCGTTCTCGGTGTGGGGCTTGGCTTCGCCTACTCCCAGCTTCAGAACCTGACGCTCTCCTCAGCCGAGGAAGAGTTCACTGACGAAGCATCGGGACTCACCAATTCCTTCCGGAACCTGGGGACCTCTCTGGGTACGGCTGTGGTGGTCTCCCTGATGCTGACCTTCCTGGTGTCCAGCATGGCCTCGGGTATCAACCACAGCCAGGTACTGCCCGAAGCGCAGAAGGAGGAGCTTGAAGACATGCTTACCCGCGTGGTCCACGACATGGACAGGCAGGAGCTGGAGGAGATAGTCAAGGAGATAATGGGCGAGTACCCCGAGGAGTACATCGAGGAGCTCAAGGTGATTTCGGCCAATGCTATAAGGGACTCGATGAGGGACAGCTACTACGTCATCGCCGGGATATTCGGGGCCAGCCTTGCGGGCTGCTTCCTCCTTCCCTCACGGAAGCTGGTCTCCTCCCCTAACGGCGCAGGGCATCCCGGGGATGGGGACGAAGACGGAGAGTAGCCGACCAGCCTTGACCCGGGCACGGGAAGTGGTCAGGCAGGTCGGCCTCCTGTGTAGACGTCCGGTGTGGGCGATGCAACCCGCAATCCGACAACGGCCATTGTGGTAGGTTTCGTCCCGACTGTATCGGGACTTCACCCGCCCTACTTGGTTGTCTGGAAATGTGGGAGATCACGGGGGCAGTTGCAGCGGATGAGCTTTTCGGCACGTATCGCTGTTTCACAAACCGGTGAAACTGCCGTATTTCGTGAAAATGGCTTGACAGCAGTTTCAGGATAGAATATGCTTTCACCAAACGGTGAAAATACCCAAAGAGATGAAACACAGGTGCGAGAACTGGAGGTAATGAACAGAACCCAAGATAGGATGGAACGCCTTCTCGATGAGATTCCCTTTTTGGAGAGAAGACGGACTATCAAAGAACCGTATCTGGGAGGAAAAGGCCCGGATCTGCTATTCGAGATCGCGGTAGGGGACCGTCGTTTCAGCATCATCGTAGAGGTGAAGTCTGTTGGGGAACCGCGGCAGCTACGGTCGGCAATACAGCAATTGAGGGAGTATCTTGCTCAAACCAAGGATGGCTACGGAGTGGTGGCAGCAAACTTCATCACGGACGATGCGGGACGCCTTTGCAGAGACAACGGTCTGGGGTACATGGACTTGGCCGGGAACTGCTTCTTGAACTTCGACCAAGTCTACATCGAACAGAAGAACTACCCCAATCCCCTGGTAGAGAAGAGGCAAGTGCGTTCCCTTTTCACCCCCAGGTCAAGCCGGATACTGAGGGTGATGCTCGTCAACCCAATGCGGTCCTGGCAGGTACAGGAGCTCGCCTCAGAAGCCGATGTGAGCCTCGGTCAGGCTCACAAGGTCAAGGAAAGGTTGCTAGACCTCGAATACGCCCGTGAGGAAGAGAGGCGTGTCCTTCTTAGCCGCCCACGAGATCTCCTAGGCAAGTGGGCTGAGAACTACACTTTCCGAAGGAACAAGGTGTATGACTACTTCGGCTTCGCTGAGCCCAAGGAGATAGAGCGGAAGCTTGCGGAGTACTGTGACAGACTGCAGACCCGCTACGCTCTTACCCTGTTTTCTGGTGCTGCCCCGGTGGCACCATATACCCGCTATACCAGGGGGTTCGCATACGTGAGTGGTGGGATCGGCGAACTGGCAAGCGCATTGGAGTTGAGAGAGGTCTCCTCTGGCCCCAACTTCAGCATATTGGAGCCCTACGATGAAGGAGTATTCTACGGAAGCAGGAGTATTGAGGGACTGACGGTGGCCTCTGATGTGCAGCTCTACCTCGACCTCGCAGGATACAAGGGACGTGGTGAAGAGGCAGCAGCGTTTCTGCTCGAGGAGAGGATGAAGTACTGATGGCGAGGCTCAGCGACTATTCGGAGGCCGAAGTCGAGGCTTGTTCGCAAGTTCTGCTGGAGGTGATGACGATCCTGGGTGAGTTCCGGGACGGTGTGGTCGTCGTAGGTGGCAATGTCCCACGCCTTCTCATTGAGAACCCGACAGCAAAACACCCTGGCACGCTGGATATCGACTTGGCCCTGGATTCCGGCGTAATCTCAAACGATACCTACCAGACAATCGTGAGAGCCTTGACATCGAGAGGGTACTACCAGAAGGAAGGTGGACCACCCCACCAGTTCCATAGGGATGTGCAACTTGCACAGGGAGAGGAAATCACCGTACACGTTGACCTCCTCTCTGGTGAATACGGTGGAACGAGAGCAAGACATCGCCACCAGAGAATTCAGGATGCCGTGGCTAGAAAGGCCAGGGGCAGCGATCTCGTCTTTCACAGTGCCGTGGAGGTCCTTGTCACAGGTTGCCTACCAGGAGGTGCGGAGAACAGCGTTACGTTGAGGGTGGCTGAGATAGGATCGTTCTTGGTAATGAAGGGAATGGCGCTCTGGGATCGAAAGAGTGAGAAGGACGCGTATGACATCTACTACTGCTGCCGCAACTACCCCGGCGGACTCACGGCCTTGGCTGAGTCGGTTGGCCAACTTGTGAGCAACAGATTGGCAAGGGAGGGGCTGGGGAAGATCAAGAGAAAATTCGGAACGGTTGATGGCATAGGGCCAAGCTGGGTCGCTGACTTCCTGGAGATTGCTGACCCTGAAGAAAGAGAGGTGGTCAAGAGAGAGGCTTATGAGTTGGTCAATGGCTTGCTGGACAAGCTCGACATAGAGCCTTTCACAGACTAGCCTGGAGTCCGTTAGATGGGCAAGAATGGAGCCCACCAATCCCACGAAAACTGTGGTGGCTTTCGTCCCGACTGCATCGGGACTTCACGTGCCCTATATCGTTGCGGGTGAGGACCGCGTGGAGCTGCGACCGGTCCTGGAGAAACTCAACGCTCGATACGGGGTGAAACTGGTCCGCGTCGATAGTGGGGAACCCCTCAACGGAGCTCTCCTACGTGCTCGCTTGCTCCAGCCCGTGGCGATATCCACCAGTTGCAAGGTGTGTACGTAATCGCCTGCTGCCACCGGCCCGCAGTGGTGGACCAGGTCGACCTCGAAGCTGCCCGGTATGGCGGTTGCCCAGCACAAGCGCTCCATGGGCACCTCCCGCAGCAACCGGTTGGGCGGTTGCTGCCTGCGCCGGGGAAGCTTCGGGGGTGTCCTGCTGGAAGCGCTGCAGTAATCATTCCACCGTGGCCCGGCTGATGGTTGTCAGTCGCTCTATCAGGTCTGGCGTCAATACCACCTCTCCCCACTGGGCTAAGTGTTCGGCCGTCGGCAACAGTGCCGGAGTCAGGCGCTCCGCACACACGTAGCCCAGGCTCTCCCAGACCACTCGTACTACGTCCGCCACTGCCGCCTTGTACCGCCTCTGTCGCACCCATGGCTTGTTGGGAGCTCGATTGAGAGTGGGCCCGTGTAGCAGACGCAGCAAGCTCTTGCGGTGGAGCCCCGTCACCGCCGGCATCTCGGTGAGCAACGCGCTGCGGTTCATCCTCCCCGCCTTGGTGTACAGGGGCGCCACCAGTTTCAGATACTTCCTTCGTTCGGCCGCAGTGATGCTGTCTTCTCTCGGCATGATCCCCCTCAGCAGCATTTCTGGCTGAGTGAACCATACCATCGCCGGTAACACTTTGGGTGAGGGAGTACGAGTACTTGACACTGATTACAGTAATTACTATAATTACTGTACTTACTGTCAAGAGACTCTGGCAAATCATGGAGGCGGGATACATCCGGATGAATGGAGAAGGTCAACCGACAGAGAGACAGCAATTCATCGAAGAGCTCGGGCTATTCTTCGAGAAGCGCGGCTTGCCGCGAATGGCTGGCCGCATTCTCGGTCATCTCCTGATATGCAATCCTCCAGAGCAATCGACGGTGCAACTGGCGGACGCCCTGGTTGCCAGCAGAGCCTCAATGAGCAGCATGACCCGCCTGTTGATGCACTTCGGCCTAGTCGAGCAAGTTAACCTGCCAGGCCGACGTCAGAGCTACTTCCGGATAAGCCCTACCGCTTGGGATTCCCTTATGCGGCAGAGCATGGACAAAATAGTCTCCCTGAGGCAGTTGGGCGAAAGAGGGCTGGAGATACTCGACGATAGCGACCCAAGACTTCGGCAGCGACTCGAGGGAATGTGTCGGATGTACGAGTTCTTTGAGCGAGAGTTCTCGGCCATATGGGAGCGATGGCAAGAGGTTGGCCAGGAAGATGTTGGGGACGATGTCTAAGGACATAACATATGCCAACTCTGATTTGGCGCGTTTCGCTTGCAGCCCTGACTCAGCGAGACGGAGGCTTGGGTTGGTAGCTCTTCACTAAGTCACCATGCACACAGCTCTGTTCGCGTGATATGGCTCAAGCCCGCTCGTGGTTGCCGTTACACGCAGGACCGCAGGCAAGACAAGGCTCATCTGAAGCAAGGGAAACCTTGAAGGAGGTGCAGACGTGACAACACTGCACGACTACAACGGTGAGTTCCGATCGGACCTGAGGCTGGCGGACTTCGACAAGGACGTGCTGGTCAGGTTGTGGCATGCCGGCAGCAGGAACTACGCCCAGAGGACGGGAGAGTGGTACCGCCTGATCAGGGAAAGGTTCGACGAGCAGGCGGCCAGGGAGATCCGGGCCAATGTCTGGATGAACGACCACAAGTCCCTCAACATCGAGAGCCGTCTCGACGCGGAGGCCATGAACTTCCAGGAGCGGGACCTCATCGGCTTCTGCAAGTCCCTGCAGTGGGACCCTGGACAGCAGGGAATAATCGGCACCAAGGTGGAACTGGTGGACGGCAACCCCTATCATGCCAGGGCCACCATCACCAAGTGCTGGGTCTACGACTACTGCTGCCGTAGCGGCGACTTCGGTTTCCTGGACAGCATTTGCGACCTGGACCTCTATGGGTACCAGGAGATCGCCCGATGGTTCCATCCCCACATCAAGGCGGTCTTCCTCAAAGGGCCATCCAAGGAGCAGAAGGACGAGATCCCCTGCATGTGGGAGTTCTTTATCCCAGGCCAGTCGGGGAAGATCGAGGTGGGCTCGCTGGCCGACTACTCGGGGCCGGAATTGCAGGACTACAGCGGGCCGTTCATGTCTGGCGAGAACACAGACGAGACAGCCAAGAAGTTCTCCAGGGAAACGCTGGCACGGATCATCGAGTCCTCGGGCAGGATCACGGTGGGCATAGACGGCATCTACGCCACTGCGTGTCAGAACAAGTGGGACTGGGAGACGGCCTTCGATCTGCAGACCCAGCACTGGCGGCAGAGCGCCCACATCGACATGCGCCGGGTGAGGCAGGCTGTCAACATCCAGGGGGATGACGTGGAGACGCTGTTCAAGTGCTACCAGTGCATGCCGGCGGTGGTAGCCAGGATGCCTGAGGTGGACTACGACCTGAAGGACAGGAACTACGGCATCTTGACGGTGAAGCGCTGCCGTTCCCTGGACTACTGCGTCAGGCACGGACTGGCAGGACTCCAGAGACAACTGTGCAATGTGATCGACGTGGAAGGTTTTCAGAACACCGCCGATTGCGTCAACCCGGACATCAAGGCGACCCCGCTGAAGCTCCCCAGCCCTCAGCGTAACGCCTGGGAGCTTTGGGCCCAGGAGGGCATCACCCGACCGGACTCCTGCCAGGCTGTGCTGCGGGAGTTGCTGGCCGAGAGGGACTGGCCTGGGCTCGGCCCCATCGCCTGCCAGTGGGAGTTCAGGCTGTGACAAGAGCTAGCTCCCACCGTGCAAGCCAGAAAGACTGGCATTTTGTTTTCGGCAGTCTGCCAAGACATGCCATCCGCCGGGTATACTCAGTCTCTCTTGTTCAGAAGTAATGTGTGACCCTGAGAAAACGTTGGGTGCTAGGAGGCTGTCTGAGTAATCCTGATGTCGTGCCTGAGCAAGGTCGTCTTCTCGCCTCGGTTAGCTTTGGCTCAAGTATTACTCGGACACACTCCTAGTGCTTATGTCAGAAAGGAGTGACCATGAATCCTCGACCGAGCGCGTTCATCGTCTGTCTGCTCGCCGCTGCCGTGTTGGCAATAGCACCTTTTCTCGGTGGCTGCGGGAGAAACGGTGGTAAGGCAACAGGGGACATTGTTATTGGCTTCATAGGTGATTTGACTGGTCCTGGTGCGTTCGCGGTTAAACAGACGCTGGATGGCCAAGCCGACTACATCCGTATGCTAAACGAGGAAGAGCTGGTTCCTGGGGTCTACGTCAAGTACATCACCTACGACTCTAGAGGCGACAGAGGGAGAGTGCAGCCAGCCTACAAATGGCTGAGGGGACAGGGTGCTGATCTGATCTGCACGATCTCTGGGGACGAGGCGGCAATTCTGATGCCTACGCTGGAAGCGGACCATATCGCGGCTTTCACCGCGAATTCCTCGCAATCTCTATATGCTTCCGAATGGGCGTTCGGCGTGCTGCCCCCGCCCATCGCACAGGGAGAAACCATCGCGCACTGGATGGAAGAGCATTGGGATCCCAACCAAGGGGTGGCGAAGGTCGGCCTGATAGGGCTGGGGCCCCTGACGATTTCGCGTGAGATACTAGAGTCTATCCAGGAATGGTGTGCTGCTACCCCGGGGTTCGTGCTTGCGGCAGGAGAGTTAGTACCTTATGGCACCGTCACCTGGGCTGCCGAGATAGCGCACTTAAGGGACTGCGACTTCATTGTCAATACTGCCATTGGCTCCTCAATGGCGACTTTCGAGAGAGACATCAGCGCAAGCGGATGGCAGGGGACTCATGTAGGCTGTATGGAGAGCTTCATGGCGTTCTGGACCTTGGTCAGGACAGCCGTTTCCCCCGACGACCTTGACGGCGCAATTGCCTCCGATCCCGGTGCTCATTGGAACGACAACGTGCCGTTCATTAACCAATGCAAAGAATACACTGAGAAGTATCGCCCTTCTGAGGCCGAAGAGATATTCGCAGCCGTCGGCCGTATTCCAGGCTGGTGCGCAGGTTATATCATTGCTGCGGCCATTGAGAAGGCCGTAGTTGCGGTTGGCGTGGAGAACGTTGACAGCCAGGCAATACGTGATGCGCTGGTTGGGACAGACATCGATGTTGAAGGCTTCGGCAATCCCTGGAGACTGACTGGCGACCTCCCCTGCTTCTGGCAGACCGTGAGAATGATGAAGTGGGATGCTCAAGGGGCGGAATGGCAAGCCTGCAGTGATTGGTATCGTCCACCTTCTATGGGGGGCTAGGTACTTCCATTTGCGGACATCTGACCTCCCTCGACGCTTGGAGTCCATACGCATTTGAAGAGTGTCCCGCGAGGAGAGTCACGTGGTTGCCCGCAGCCGGAGCACGAAGCTGGAGGTCAAAGGTGACCAGAAGCCGCCGGGCGTTCGAGCGTATCCGTTGGACAGGGCCGGTAGCATCTCTCCACGAACAAATATGCTCGATCTGGGAAACGGCTTTGGCAGGGACCTCTGGGTGAGGATGTAAGCTCTCTCTTCATTTCCCCCTCTTGGCGGCCCGCCACTCGCAGGTGGAGGGCCGCTTTCTACCCCAACCCATCTTCACCACATCGGCCTGAGAAAGGGATGACACTGATCCCGAACTAGACATAACGCACCAGAGTATGGGCACTACATATTTTGTCAGGTGCCTAATCTTCAGGAACAGGGACGACGCCACGAGTGGAGTCCCGACTAGACATAAGGGCAGCATATCGCATCGCATACGATGTGCCACGTTGACCATAATGTACCATGGGTCACTGCACCGACACCCTGTGGCACGGACTATCGTGTAAGACGCACATTTTTGTGGCTGCGAAACCCCTCGAGTTTTCTGTCCTATACGATGCCGTGGTGAAGATGGGCTAAGAGCCAAGTCCCGAGCGTGTGCAAGCAAGCACCTCCAGTCAAGTGTCGCCTACGCTTTTGCCTACGGCCCCGCCTTCTCCTCACAATATCCCGATACGGCATCACATACCGCTGGAGCTCTCTCCATGACTGACCTCGATGTGCGGCGCCCGGGAGCGCCTCTGTCAGACACCCCCGTATCGGTCTCCAAGTGGGTTCCAGTACCGGTTCCAGGGCGGGCGAAAGAGAATCGGCCCGTCAGCCACACACGAGATAGGCACCTCTGCATTGTGAAGTGGTACAATAGCTGCCGCGACAAATCCCGGTCGGTCGAGACAGGCGGGATACATCGGGACGGCGGAGCCTTAGCTGTGGAGGTCAGGTCGGGTCTCCAGAGGCGACCATAGAGGTCTACTATAGCGACTCCATGATCGCAATGGGAGACCTCTTTGAGTTTCGTCCCGACTGCATCGGGACTTCGCCCACCCCACCTGCTCGCGGGCTCTTTCGGATGACGACCCTCACTTGGGTTCTATCTGCGCAAAGGTAAAAGCGAAACCGCACCGCTCGCCCGAGTCCATGAAGTGCTCTTTGTACCTCTTGAATAGCCCGTCGAGATGGGCGTCAATGTCGGCCTGCGAGTAGTCTACCGAATGCATCCCATGCAGCCCGCACTTCTCGGCTTGCGCTTTCGCAGTGTCAGCGTCTTGAACGTCAAAGACGATTTTAAGGATACCGTCGCCATGCTCGTCAAGAAACCGAGAAACAATGGAGTCCCTTTCGCGCCCCGGCCTCGGAGCACACAGTTCGATCCCCGCATCCCAACTGATGGCCACGTTGATGCCAAACGGCTCGCCTGTCCAACTCGCGTCGTAGAAGGTAGCGCCCAGCATCGTTGAATACAGGGCCTTGGCGTCTTCAATATCCCGGACGGCAAGAACGATTCTGTTTATCCCTCTCGGCTTCATTGGCGTACACCCCTTTCAAGCCCGGTAGCGTGGGTGCAGTGAAATGGAACCCGCCAATCGCATGACACCCGCTGTGGTGGGTCTCGCTCCACCCCATCCACCGCACTCCCTTAGGAGCGACCAAGCCTGGATTGCCAGCCTATCCTTTCAATGACAGAAGGGATCTCCGCCTGAGGAAGTCGAGTAGATTCAGGAGCCAGTGGCATTCTGGAAGCGTTATGGTTACGGTCTTCCTCCTCCCTGCCTCCAATTGCCTTCTCTTCCATCTGTCAATTGCCTCGAATACCTTCGTCCTGATGAACTCCTGTAGCATCAGGAATTCGATCTTGTCCTGCTTCAGTTCTGCTTTCAAACGATCTACGTTGGCTGCATAGCTGGCAATATAGACAGCCTCGTAGTCCTTGTCGGCCTCCCACTCCACCAAGTCCTCGATCATGCCTTCTATAGCATCGCGTTTCGCTTTCTCGAATTTCTTCCTGACTGTTGTCAGGTCTTTCTCGAAACCTCCTGCCAGCGAGCCCGTCTCAATATGTATAATGTGCAGTTGTTCATTGCTGATCTTTGCTCCAACAACATCTGCTTCTGCAACACCACCTCGCTCTGGGGCCTTCAGCCTCACATTGGTTTCCGTTAGATAGCCGTTGATCGCAAGCCACTCAACGGCAAGCTCCTCAACCCAATTCCTTGGAATAGGCACTGTGTCCTCCCTCCCAACAAGAAGTAGCCATCAAGCCCGGTAGGATGGGTGCAATGAAATGGAACCCACCGACCTAACGAAACGCACTGTGGTGGCTTTCGTCCCCACTGCATCAGGAGTTGCCCCTATTTGCTCGATAAGCTAACCTTGCCCGGCCGCGTGGTGGATCAGCCTATCACAAGCCGGAGACAATCCTTCGGAACTCCTCCTCGGTGAAAGCCCGATGTGTGTCGGTGTGTACATAGCCCAGTGAACTTATCTTGAGACTGGCCCTGGCAACAGTCTCGTCGTCCGGCGCCTCCGCTATGAACATGGTGTCGTACCGGTCCATACCCATGACCAGATAGAAGACCTTCACCTCCACATCCATTTCGCGGAACATCTGTTTGGCCGCTTCGACCCGGGCCGGGCTGTCCTTGATGTTGCTTACGCCCTGCTCCGTGTAACCGAATAGTACGATGTACGTGGCCACAGTAGCACCTCCTGCTTTCATTGGCTGCCATCAACAGAATTGTGTAAGAATGACACGTCTATATCATATCACGGTCCCACCGATTTCCAAGCCCCTTCGCGGCAGGTTCTGCATCAATGCCATTCAATAGTGTGCTGAGCAGTGCGGCAGGCCGGGTGCAGCGAAATGGGCCCACCAACCCCAGCGAAACGCATTGTGGTGGGGCTTGCTTCGCCCGCTTGCCACTGCTGGCACGAGGCAGCACATGTGCCCGGCTTGCTTCCACCAGGCTGGGAATGAGATAATACCACCTGGAGGGCCATGAGTCCACGACCCGGGGAATCGCTGGAATACATCTTCCATCCGCGCTCCATAGCCGTATGCGGCGCCTTCACCCACCCCTTCCGCTGGTGGCTCCAAGAGTACTACATTGACCCCTTCGTGCTGGGCGGGTACCAGGGGCAGCTATACCTGGTGGACCCCAGGGGTGGCGAGATCTCCGGAAGGCCAATCTATCGCAGCCTCGCCGAGATCCCTGGACCGGTTGACCACGTGGTCTGTTGCGTTGGCGCCCACAAGACCCCGGCCCTGGTTCAAGAGGCCGGGGATGCCGGTGCGAAAGTGGTCCAGATATTTACGGCTGGATTTGCGGAAACAGGCGAACCGGAGGACATTGCCCTGCAGAACAGCCTCGTCGAAATCGCCCGGCCCAGCGGGATGCGCATCATCGGGCCCAACTGCATGGGACTGTACTACCCCAGGGGTGGACTGAGCTTCTCCACCAACTTCCCCACCGAGGCAGGGCCTATCGGGCTGATGTGCCAGAGCGGCGGCAATACCACCTACCTCACACGACTTGCAGCCGACCGCGGCCTGCGGTTCAGCAAGGTTGTCAGCTACGGCAATGCCTGCGATATCAACGAGTGCGATCTCCTGGAGTACATGGCGTCCGACCCGGAGACGAAGGTGATCGCAGCCTATATCGAGGGCACCCGGGAGGGGGCGCGGTTCCTGGATGCGCTCAAGGCTGCGGCCGGTGCCAAACCGCTGGTGGTCTTCAAGGGCGGCTATACGGAGGGGGGCGGCCGGGCTACGGCTTCCCACACAGGGTCCCTGGCTGGCTCAGATGCCGTGTGGGACGGCGTGCTGAGACAGGCTGGCGCCATCAGGGTATACAGCATAGAGGAAATGGTGGACATGCTCACCGCGCTGCTGCGCATGGAGCCCCCACTGGGAGTCAACGTATGCGCAGTCGGCAACGGGGGAGGCTCCAGCGTGCTGGCCACCGATGAATGCGAGCGGGCGGGACTCCGGGTCCCTCCCATACCGGCCGGGACCAGGGACCGGCTCAAAGCATTCATTCCGTTGGCCGGCAGTATGCTCCGCAACCCGATCGACGGCGGTTTCCTGATCGTCCTCCATAACGATGGAACCTTCAACGGGGTGGCCGTACCCGATTGGAGGGAGGAACTCGGACACGTCACGGTGAGACCCGGTGACGGCGGGTGGGGTGATTTCCTGGCGGCCATAGAGGACTGGCCCGAGATTGACCTGGTACTGTTCCACTACTCCCTGGACATCAACCCGATCGCGATAACCGAGTGGAGGATAGGCACTGCGGTGGGACTGATGGTTACGGGGGCAAAGGCATGCCGTCTGCCAAAGGCCGTGGTGCTCCAGATGCTGGCCAACGAGGGCTCCGTGCGGGCGGTCCAGGCAGCCCTGCGGGTGTGCGATGAGGCCAACCTGCCCATATTCTTCTCTCTGCGGGGTGCGGCGAAGGCCATACGCCGGCTGATAGACTACAACAGGGAGCACCCCGGAATGGTGCAGTGCCTCCAGAGAAGGGCTTCTTCCTTGACTGTAGGATAGTCATCGGTTGTATACTGATGACGTGCCACAGGCCTTCCCGCAGGACTGCAAAGGACGTCTGCTGCAACACGCGGGCATTGGGCAGAGTTGCCGGGGCGAAGAGCAACAGGCACGTCCTACCTGGCTGAGTGGCGTCGCTTCCGAGCTGCCATGTTCTTGCGGGCGCGGGTCCTTCTTGCGTGACGATACTGGCGCGTAGGGGCGTAGCGCGGCAAGGGTGGGTTGAATGGGCTCCGCGTCGGCCTGCGGGACTTCAGGTTGCGGCTTGTCCTTGAGCACGATGGCTGGCAAGACCGGATACATTGAGATCGACCAGGAGTCCTGCAAGGGTTGTGGGATATGTATATTCTTCTGCCCTCATGATGCAATTCGCCTTTCCGACACACTGAACTCGCACGGTTATACGCCTGCCTCCTTCGACTCCAGCAACGGATGCACCGGCTGCGCCCTTTGCGCCACGGTATGCCCGGAGGTCGCCATAGATGTCTACCGTGACTAGAGTGCTCATGGATGGCAACAGCGTCATCGGCGAGGCGGCCATCAGGGCCGGCTGCCAGTGCTACTTCGGCTATCCCATCACTCCCCAGAACGAGCTCACCGAGTACATGGCGGCCAACATGAGCCGAAGGAAAGGATGCTGCTTCATTCAGGCCGAGAGCGAGATTTCGGCCATCAACATGGTATATGGGGCAAGCCTGGCCGGTGCCAGGGCAATGACATCGTCCTCAAGCCCCGGCATCAGCCTGAAACAGGAGGGAATCTCCTACCTGGCGGCGTGCGAGCTTCCCGCTGTCATCGTCAACGTCTGCAGAGGCGGGCCGGGACTGGGCAGCATCGCCGCCTCCCAGTCGGACTACTTCCAGTCGACCAGGGGAGGCGGACACGGTGACTACCGCACCATCGTCCTGGCGCCATCGTCGCTCCAGGAGTGCGCTGACCTGACACACCGGGCCTTTGATCTGGCTGACAAATACCTGACTCCCGTGATAGTCATGGCGGACGGTATGCTCGGCCAGATGAAGGAGCCCGTCGAGTTCACCCATGAAGCCCCGGAGGTTCCGCCGATTCGAAGCGGCGCTCTTAGGGGCGCACAGGGGCGACCCAGCCGGTTCATCAAGTCTCTCAGCTCGGACCCGCGCGACGTGGAAGAGATCAACTGGAGTCTGTACCGGCGATACCAGTTGATTCAGAGGCAGGAGACCACCTGCGAGACCTTTCTCACCGAGGACGCTGATCTGGTGGTCGTGGCCTTTGGCATAGCTGCCAGGATAGCCAAGGGAGCAATCAAGAACGCACGCAGGGAGGGCCTGAAGGTGGGTCTGCTCCGACCGATAACCTTGTGGCCTTTTCCCAGCAGCGCCGTCCGAGAACTGGCCGACAGCGCCAGGAGCTTCCTGGTCTTCGAGATGAACATGGGCCAGATGATCGAGGATGTGCAACTGGCCCTGGCGGGGAAGGGAGAGGTCTCATTCTACGGCAGGCCCGGAGGCGTTATTCCGACCCCCAGCGAGGTGTCCCGGGTGGTACAGCGCCTCTATTATCAGAAAGGCTACGACATAGGCAAGTGAAGAAGGTATTCGGCCGCCCCAGGTTGCTCAAGAAGGTGTACTTCCACTACTGCGCCGGGTGCGGGCATTCCATTATTCACAGGCTCCTCTGCGAGGTGGTTGACGAGATGCACATCGAGGAGCGGGTTTTCGGGACCCCCCCGGCGGGATGCTCCGTCTTCGCCTACAACTACCTTGATGTAGACATGGCTGAGTCAGCCCACGGTCGCGGGGCCGCAGTGGCCACAGGCTACAAGAGGGCATTCCCCGAGGCCGTGGTCTTCACCTATCAGGGCGACGGCGACCTGGCCGCCATCGGCACTGCTGAGATCATCCATGCGGCCAACAGAGGTGAGCGCATAACGGCGATCTTCGTCAATAACGCCGTGTACGGAATGACGGGCGGCCAGATGGCCCCAACCACGTTGACGGACCAGGAGACCACGACGACCCCCTACGGCCGTGATTCCAGGCTCGAAGGATACCCCCTCAAGATCAGCGAGATGCTCGCCCTGACTAGGGGGGCAGCCTACATCGAGCGCACGGCTGTCAACTCCCCGGCCAACATCAGAAAGACAAAGAGGGCCATAAGAAGGGCTTTCCAGGCCCAGATCGACGACCTCGGTTTCGCCCTGGTGGAGATACTTTCTCCCTGTCCCGTCAACTGGAAGATGAGCCCGCTTGAGTCCTGGCAATGGATCGACCAGGAGATGACGAAGGAATTCCCTCTGGGTGTATTGAAGGACGCAACAGGGAATAGATGTGCTGATTAAGACCGTGTTTGCCGGTTTCGGAGGCCAGGGGGTCCTCTCCATGGGCCTGAATCTGGCCCGGGCGGCGATGCTGGAGGGGAAGAACGTCACCTATCTCCCCGCCTACGGGGTCGAGGTCCGCGGGGGCACCGCGAACTGCACAGTGGCGGTGTCTGACGAAGAGATCGCCTCTCCCGTTGCCTCCTCTCCCGACTACGTCGTGGCCATGAACCAACCATCCGTGATAAGATTCCAGAACCAGGTCCAGTCCGGCGGCGTTCTCTTCTACAACTCCTCCCTCATGGAGCCTCCGCTCTCACGTGGAAACCTGGAGGTGCTGGGGATTCCGGCCAGCGAGATTGCAGAGAGTCTGGGAAGCGGCAGGTCAGCCAACATGGTGATGCTGGGAGCCTTCACCAGGAAGAGCAATCTGGTGGCCCTTTCGACCTTGATCGAAGAGCTGAAGGTGACGCTTAAGGGCAAGACCAAGCTGATCGCAGTCAACAAGAAGGCACTGACGGCTGGATATGAGCTACTCTGACCGGCTGAGGTGCACTGACCCCAGCGGTCACAGGCCAGGACAGCCGAAGACCTACGCCGGTCCTTGCGGGAGCACAGTATGAGCATCAAACAGATCATGGTAAGCCTGGACAACCTGCCCGGCAGACTGCTGGAGCTGAGTGAATGCCTGGGAGCCGAGGGAATAAACATCAGGGCGGTATCCCTGGCCAGCACCCCGGACACAAGCTACATGAGATTCGTGGCTGACGACCCGGTCAAGGCCGCCAACGTATTGCAGACGCACGGCTACTCCACCACGGTGGCGGATGTAGTCGCCGTGGAGGTGCCGGACCATCCGGGGGGACTGCAGGCGGTACTGAAGCCGCTGAAATCTGCCAACGTCAACGTGCTCTACCTCTACCCCTACCTGGGCAGAGGGGAAGGCGGGCACGCAATCGTTATCATGGGCGTGGACAACACCGAAAAGGCGGTCGATGTCCTGCGGAAGAACTGGGTCCACACCTTTGGTCAAGAGATATACGCCCTCTAGCTCGAGCCTCCTGAACCCACCCACACGGAGCATCGACGGAGGAGAGGCACAAGGTTGAGCACATGGAGTCACGAAATCCCCTTGATGCCTTCTTCTATCCCTCTTCGGTAGCCGTCGTACCTGTACCGCCGGATGGGGCGGGCCAGCTCGCCGCAGGACGACGCTATCTCGACTACCTGCTGGACTATAGCTACAGAGGGAGCGTGTATCCCATCAACCGCAAGGGCGGACAGGCGTCCGGCCTGGAGATGCACACCAGCCTCCAGGACGTGCCCGGGCCTGTCGATCTGGTCATCTCCTGCATTCCGGCCGCCGGGGTAACCGGTCTGATAGAGGAATGCGCCGACAAGGAGGCCAGGGCGGTCATCCTCCACACCGCCGGATTCTCCGAGACAGGCAGGCCGGAAGGACGTCAACTGGAAGCCGAGGCCGTTCGCCTTGCCCGGGCTGCAGGCATCAGGATGGTGGGTCCCAACTGCATGGGAGTGTACTGTCCCAGATCGGGCCTGACCTTTGCCTACGACTTCCCTCGGGACCCCGGCCCGGTGGCGCTCATCTGCCAGAGTGGCAGCAATGCCCTGTTCCCCGTGCGGGCCGCCGCCGAAAGGGGGGTCCGCTACAGCAAGGTCGTCTCCTATGGCAACGCCTGCGACGTGGACGAGAGCGACCTGCTCGGGTACCTGGCCAAGGACGAGGATACAGGCGTTGTCGCCGCCTACATCGAGGGTGTGAAGGACGGTCGCCGGTTCCTCGACACCCTGAGCATGGTATCAGCAGCGAAGCCGGTTATCGTGCTCAAGGCCGGCTCCACGGGCGCAGGAGTGAGAGCCGCAGCATCTCACACCGGGTCAATGGCCGGATCAGAGGTGGTTTGGGGGGCCGCCCTGTCGCAGGCAGGGGCATTGAGGGTCCACAGCCTCGACGAGATGGTGGATATGATGGCCAGCTTCCAGTTCCTGCGGCCCCCGAAAGGCAGACGCGTGGCCATCTTCGGGGTCGGTGGAGGCGCCAGCGTGCTGGCCACCGACGACGTTTCTGCGGCTGGTTTCAGCGTGCCCCCTCTGCCGGATGAGATCAGGCAGCAGTTGAGGGCAGCCATCGCCAGTGATGCCGGGACCATGCTGGACAACCCCATTGACTACCCTTTCTGGACGCTGCCCCAGGATGCATACTGCGATATCCTCAGGACCGTCCTCGAGTGGGAGGATATAGACTCGCTGCTGTTCCTGGCGCCGCTGCGCCACACCGAGCTGTCGCTGGAGACGTATCTGCCCATGCTGGACTGGCAGTTCGACAGCCTGATCAGGGTGGCCCCTGGAAGCAGCAAGCCGGTGGCCGTGGTGCTGAACTACCTTGCCTCTGGCGAGAGCTGGCGGGCAGCCGTCTCCCTCAAAGAGAAGTGCTCCGCGGGGGGCCTGCCGGTGTACCACTCCGTTGCCAGCGCAGCCACAGCACTGGCGCGGCTGGCAGACTACCACGCGGGCACACCGGCCCAAGCGGTCCGGTGACACGCTTGTAGAGCGGGTCAAGCGCAACGAGACCCACTGCAACGGACGTTGTGGGATTGGTGGGTTCTATTTCATTGCACCCACCCTGTGGTCTCTGCCACGCAAAGCAGTGTGCAGCGCGAGGGGAGCTTCAATGGAAGTTATGCGTATTCCAACTGAGTGTCCCAACCCATCTTCACCACATCGGCGTGAAAAAGGGGTGAAACTGATCCTGACCTAGACATAACTCACCAGACTATGGGCACTACATATTTTGTCAGGTGCCTAATCTTCAGGAACAGGGATGACACAATAGGTGGAGTCCCGAATAGACATAAAGACAGTATATCACATCTCATACGATGTGTCAAGTTG